>Ga0247727_10000042_pt1 | contig 251382 bp, 274 predicted proteins | sample WisWelCaveWW1625_FD_202498 | JGI IMG/M metagenome (GOLD analysis project Ga0247727, IMG submission 202498) | Biofilm microbial communities from Wishing Well Cave, Virginia, United States - WW16-25 | ecosystem: Environmental > Aquatic > Deep subsurface > Groundwater > Cave microbial mat... | reverse complement strand
AAAATGCGGGGGGCAGGATTCGAACCTGCGAAGGCACTAAGCCAATAGCTTTCACCACAATCAACTGCGGTAAAATGTGCTTGAGGCTATCCCCTTTGACCGCTCGGGAACCCCCGCGTTATGAGAATGAGTTCTAGTGTTCTTTTTTAAATCTTATGCAGTCGAAACAGAATATTCATTGCAAATCTTCTTCAACTCGGGATCGGTAGTGCCCTTGCAATTAACCAACAAAAATGCATGCAACAAGTCCTCAGTCATGGCTCTCAAAGCAGCATAATCGCTGGAAGCAGCGCCGCCCTGCTGGTAATAAACACTATCCTGATACACCGGAGGACTGATAGAACCGCCAACGCCAATCGGCTGGCCACCGCCAATGCCTTGAACAGCACCAGTAGCATCATCCTGCAAACCGATAAAAGCCAGAGTACCAAGAGCTAATAACGCGACAACCAACAATGAAGACATTGAAGCTTTCTTGTTCATAATCTCACAAGCAATACTAATCAGAAATCACAACATAAAGACTGTGCACTTACAGTACGTTTTCTCATACTGGGGCAAGGTTTAAATGACAGCAACAGTAGCAGGACGTCATGAGCGTAGAAATAGCAGCAGTAGGCGGATGGGGAGAAGTAGGCAGGAACATGACAGCAGTAAAAATAGAAGACGAAGTAGTACTCTTTGACATGGGATTACACCTGCCAAACTACATAGCACTGACAGAAGAAGAAATGGGCGAGTTCAGAAAACTAACAGAATCCGGCCTCAAAAAAGCAGAAGCAATACCGCAAGACGGCGCGATAAAAGACTGGAGGCCAAACGTCCTAGCAATAGTACTAACACACGCACACTTAGACCACATGGGAGCAGCGCCTTACATGGCAGCAAAATACGACGTGCCAATAATATGCACGCCATTCACAGCCGCGCTCATCAGAACGATCTGCAGAGACGAAAAAATAGACCTGCCAAACAAAATAATAGCACTAAAGCCAGGACAAACAATGCCCTTATCAAAAAACATCAAACTAGAATTCTGCCACATAACACACAGCACGCCACAAACAATAATCGCAACACTACACACAAAGCACGGCGTCGTAATGTACGGAAACGACTACAAACTCGACCTACACCCCACCTTAGGAAGCCCGGCAAACTTTGAACACCTAAAAAATCTGGGAGAAAAAGGAGTCTTAGCACTAATACAAGACTGCCTTTACGCCGGAGAGAACAGAAGAACGCCAAGCGAACAAGTAGCAAAAGACATGCTAAAAGACCTGCTAATGGGCCTGGACAGCAAAGGAAAAGGAATAATCATAACAACATTCGCAAGCCACATAGCGCGACTAAAATCAATAGCAGAATTCGGCAAAATGCTAAACAGAAAAGTGGTCTTCATGGGAAGAAGCACGGCAAAATACTGCTACGCGGCAAAAGACGCAGACGTCATTGATTTATTCAAACAGGCAGAAATAATCGGGTACTCAAGACAAATAAGAAGAAAGCTAGAAGAAATACAATCAAAAGGCAAAGACAAATACTTAATTGTGGTATCAGGACACCAGGGAGAACCACAAAGCGCGCTAAGCAAAATGATAGACGGCGTGTACAACTGGAAATTCACGCCAGACGACCAAGTAATCTTCAGCTCGCACATCATACCAGCAGAAATCAACCAAAGACAAAGAGCGATAATGGAAGAAAAACTCAAAAAACTAGGCGTAAAAATGTACAAAGACATACACGTCTCAGGACACAGCTCACGAGAAGACCTAAGAGACATGATAAAAATGGTCAAACCAAAAAACATACTCCCAACACACGGCGAAAAAACAATGATGAACGCGTTCAACACACTCGCACAAGAAGAAGGCTACACATTAAACAAAAACCTCCATCCGCTCACGAACGGGCAGAGAATCAAATTGTAACTACTCCAGCACAATAAAGCATTTAAATATCGAATGTCCGAAAATTCTAAACAGGGGGGTATAAAATGAGGCTAGTACTAGCAGATCCAACATTACTGAAAGACAGCATATCAGTCATATCAGAACTAGTCAATGAAGCAAGATTCAAAATAACACGCGACGGACTAGAAATGATAGCAATGGACCCTGCAAACGTCGCAATGGTCATATTCAAACTTCTATCAAGCAGTTTCACAGAATACGACGTTCCAAAAGAACAAGAAATAGGAATCAACCTAGCAAACTTCAAACAAATACTAAGAAGAGTAGGAGCAAGCGACATACTAACACTAGAAGTAACAAGCGAAAACAAACTCCAAATACAACTAAAAGGCGGAACAACAAGAACATTCTCACTGCCACTAATTGAATTAGAAGAAAAAGAACAAAGAGTGCCAAACCTAACATTCCCAGTAATGATAGGCACTAGCAGCACAGTATTGAATGATGCAATCTCAGACGCAGACATAGTAGCAGAAAGCGTAACACTGGCAGCAGAACCGGACAAGTTCACAATCTCAGCAGAAGGAGACTTAAGCAAAGCGCACATAGAAATCAAACACGGCGAAGACACAAAAATCAAAAGCGAATCACCAGCCAAGATAAAGGCGAAGTATTCAATAGAATACCTGAAGAAAATGATAAACGCCGGCAAACTAGCCAATGAAGTCAGCATATTCTTCAACCAAGACTACCCATTGAAACTAGAATACAAAGTGATGGACAAACTACTCCTCAGCTTCATTCTCGCACCAAGAGTAGAAAACGATTAAAATTACATGCTAAGAACAATAGAAGAACCAATCGTGTATTTCGCAGGACCAGAAGTCTTCAACACAAACAGAGACGACTGGGCATTTGCAGAAGAATGGGGAAAAAACCACGGATTCAGAGTTCTACACCCCGCAAGACACAGCTACCTGAAAGACCAAGCTGAAATATCCGCGCGCTGCAGAGCAGACGCAAGAGACTGCGACATAATAGTAGCAGACATAAACGACTTCCGAGGCAGATGCATGGACGACGGAACAGCAGTAGAACTCGGCATGTCGCACAGAAGCGGAGCAGTAATACTCGGCTACAAAGAAAGAAAAGAAGACCCAATTCTCAGACACGGCGAGCCAAGACCACTAGAAAAAATAGTACAAACCCCAGAAGGACCAGTTACTGAACACCTTCACGTTGACGAAAAAGGCTATTTCATAGAAGGAAAAACTGACAGAAACCTCATGCCGATGAGCAGCCTCAGCGTCCCACCATTCTACGGACCAAGAGAACAAGCACTAGAAGAAATCGCAGTCTACATCAAGAAAAACGTCAAAGGATGGTACAGACACGAAGACCCATTACTGGGAAGAAAACTGCTCCCGCCGGGAACTGAAGAGCACTTTGAAACAATAACTCCAAACTATGTTGTTGACCTCACCCGCTTCAAAGCAATTGTAGACCACCCAATGATGCGAAGATTGCGTGAAATCAAGCAGCTTGGCGCACTCTTCTGGGAATTCCCCGATGCGACACACACCAGATACGCGCACTCTGTCATGGCTTTCAAACTCACATACGATATGATTGGCCATTTCCGCCTCAGTGAAGAAGAAAAAAAGCACGTTTTGGTATATGCGCTGCTACACGACATCGGCCATACTCCCTACAGCCACGAACTGGAAGAGATATCAAAACTAAACCAGACAGAAGCTGCCAAATGCATTATCTCGGAGCCAAGTTTCGCCAAGACACTTGCTGCGTGCGAAATTAACCTGGAAAAACTCATAGAGTTCTTTGACCGAAAGAACCCACTACACGCGATTGTAAGCGATAAAGTTCTCGGCACAGACAAACTCGCTTACTTGCTGAGAGACGGCATTGCAACAGGCAAAGGAGGATATGACAATATTGACTTGATTCTCCGCCACACCGTTTACGAAAACGGCAAACTGGGCATTGACAGATTTGCCGCAAAAAGCGCGTTCAAGCAAATTATTCTCTATCACATCACATACGCAGACACGTACTTCAGCCCATACACCAGACTAAGCCAAAGACTCTTCACTCTTCTTGGACAAATCGGCATTGATTCAGGCGCCTTGCCTGAAGACTGGCAAAGGTTCAATGATTTGTGGTATGACCATCACAACATACTTGCGGAACAGCAAGGCAACAAGGAACTCAAAAAACTCGGAGCAGACGGCATCGTAAAAAACGCATACAGCTGCCTGCTCAGCATGAGACTTCCCGAGGCACAATTACTTGAAGAATCAGACATTACTGTTTGCGCGATTTCTGAAGAAGAATACGCAAAATTCCTCACCATACCAGTGCGCGAGAGAAAAACACTTGAAGAAAAATTATGCGCAGAACTGGGTATTGAACCGTTGGACATGCTGGTGGCGCCCGGCGGAAAGCTGAGCAAGTTGAATATAGATGACGCCTGGGTTTTCAGGAGACGAGGACCTCCAATTCGCCTCCTTGAGGACATGCACCCTGACACGAAAGACTCACTTCTAAAGGAAGCACGAAAAGAGGCAGTCTCAGTAAGATTCTTCGCAAGAAAGGACTGCCTGAACAAAATCGTTGACAAGACCAATTACCTGATAGAACGCTTCAAACACTACATTAACAATTGGAATTGGGCGCCTGTTCAGGCATAGAAAGCATTATAAATTCTTCACTACTATATAGTAGTATGAAGTATGTTCAGCTATTAAGACCAAAACAATGGTACAAGAACTTACTTGTCTTCCTGCCACTAATATTCTCAGGAAATTTAACTAATTTAACAGCAATAGGACAATCAATGCTGGCATTCGCAAGCTTCTGCGCATTATCGTCTGCAACATACGTAATCAACGATTACGCTGACAGAAACAAAGACAGACTGCACCCAGAAAAATGGAACAGGCCAATAGCATCAGGAAAAATAGGGCTGATAGGAGTGGTTCTATCAACATTTTTACTTCTAGCAATCGGATTCGGAATATCACTAATGCTTCCAACTAACTTCTTGTACGCAGCGTTAGGATATTTTGTACTATCACAATTATACACAGCATGGCTAAAACACGAAGCATTCGCAGACATACTGACGATTTCGATTAATTTTGTAATAAGAGCAGTCGCAGGAGCGTTCGCAATCAAAGTATGGGTAAGCCCATGGCTGATTTTAGGAGTATTCTTCCTCGCACTATTTTTAATGCTGGGAAAAAGAAAAAGCGAACTATGGCTGTTAAAAGAAAGCGCGACAATACACCGCAGAACTTTAGAAGCATACTCGAAAGAAGTTGTTTCAAGACTCAGCACGCTGGCAACAACAGCACTCGTAATATCATACACTTTATTCGCATTCTTCGGAGAACACCAATTACTATTCATAACACTGCCAATAGCACTCTACTCAATATTCAGATATGAAGCACTGATAAACTCAGGAAGCAAAATAGCAAGACAACCAGAATACGTATTCACAGACTGGAGAATGCTAATCGCAATGCTGATCTGGCTCGCACTCACACTAACAGCACTATACTAGCGCTTAGCGCCAAAATAGAACATCTTCTGAATGTCAACATCATTGGACGTGAACTTACCCTGACGAGGATGATCTTCCTTAACCTCAGTCTTCAAAGGCTCCTGCTTTTCCTTAGGCTTAGGAGGAGCCTGCTCGTGCAACTTACGAATCTCAGATTTAACAGATTCAAGCTCCTGAGCAAGACTGCTCAAAGCAGAACGCAACAAATGAATCTCCTGCTCATACTTCTTATTATTCTGCTCCAAAATAAGCTCAAAACGCCTCTCAGCAAGAGAGTCAACCTTTTGAACAACAACAGGCTGAACTTCAGAAACAACAGGAGCTTCCTGCTCAACAAAAACCTGCTCTGCCTGCTGGTAAGCATCCTCGCTTGACACGGCAAAATTATGCTTTTTCAAATCACTAGCCAACGCGTTAATCTTCTGCAACTTAAAGACGTCCATTTACTCTCCTCCATGCAATTCAAGATAACCATTCTTCATCACAAAACGCCTGCCAGAAACCGGAGAACTGGGCTGCGTACTCACAGAAGGCAGGTGTTCACGCCGAACACCATCAAGCTGAACAGAACACTTAACACAATACAACTTGCCGCCATCACGCTTAGCTATGCAAAACTCACAAACGCGCTTACCGCACCACATACAACCACCAACGTGGTCCTTCCTATGTTTATCGCACTTTATCATAGCGTGAACTGATTACCAAAATTCTCCTTGACAAACTGAGCCATCATAGCATTGCCGCCAAGCATGTAAGACTTGTAAGCAGTAGCAAACAAGCCCTCTCTCAAACAAGTATCGCCCAAAGTAGACAGCCTCTGCTGGTCGCCGGCCATCTCATAAGCCTTGGCAGCATAGCCAATCTGACGCTCTCTCAAAGCCTTATCTCCAACCTCAGCAAGCTTCTGCCTGTTGCCAACAGCGCTGAAAACCTCAATAGCGTGGTCATACTTTTCTTTTCTCAAACAATCTTCTCCAACCCGGGTAAGTCGTTCCACATCGTTAATAGAACGAAAAGCCGTAATTGCATCACCCGTTTTTCCATCTTCCAAACACCTGTTGCCGATTTTCAACAACTTTTCAGTATTATCAGCAAGCCTGTAACACTCAATAGCATTCGTAAACAAGCCGACCTTCTCGTAATCCTCGCCCAGAGAAGTAAGCTTTGAACGGTTGCCAGCAAGAATAAAAGTCTTCATAGCCTCAGGCAACCTGCCTTTCCTGACATACTCCTCACCAAAAGCATTCAACAAAGAAAGACGAGTTTCCTCATCAAACATTGACAAATTAATGTTGTCCAAACCCTTCTCAATCAAAGCCGGCAGGATACGCCTAAAATTAGACAGTTTAGCCTCGCGCTGACGGATTTCGTTCACGTTTTCAGCCACGCTTGAAACAACTTTTTGGAGAATCTTATCGTCCATATCGCAACACCTCTTTTCACACTCAACAGTGGATTAAATTCATAGTAAACTGATATATAAATGTTACTATTTTGTATACTGGAGTGATTCCCGACGAGAAAAGATAACTTTTTATTCTAAGCCAAGATTGACAAAAACATGAACATTCTACTAAGCATCAGCATTGCATGGATTGCATGCCAATTAATCAAAATAATCCTCAGCCAAAAGGTCTCAGCATTCTGGAACGTCGGAGGAATGCCAAGCGCACACTCATCACTAGTAGGAGCACTAGCAACAGCAGTTGCACTGCAAGAAGGATTTGCGTCAACGCCAGCAGTAATATCCTACGTGATTCTCACAATAGTTGTAAGAGACGCGGTCCATCTGCGACACACACTCAAAGAAGTCCTGGTTGGATTGGGCGTGGGAATAATAACTGTTTCTTTACTCTCTTACATATAGGGCGGGACCATAGAAAACAAGCTCTCAAGACCACGGCGCAAAGCAGGCTTCTCAGTAATCTGGTCGTGAGTAAAAGGAAACAACAACCACTTCTCATTCGCCTCAGGATTAACAAAATAAATACACAAACCCTTCAACTTGGAAAGCTTATCCCAATTAGAAACAACAAAATTGACATTCTTCTTCGTATTAAGAACAACCAAGCCAGCACTGCCTGCTGATTTCTCAACAATCTCACCAGCGTCAGACAATTCAGGGCGAACAAGAACAAGAACATCTCCAGTAGTTTTATGCACGACAAAATCACCATTCAAAGACTCAAAGCCAGTAATAGACTTCTGAAGAACATCACGGCTCTTCAAATAAATCTGAGCCCACTCCTTAAGCTGAGAAACTAAATCCATGCGCGGAAAACTAACATGTAGCTACTTAAACTTTTATCTTTCCAGTCACGTGACAACAATCAGGCTTCAACAGTTTCTTCAGCAGAAGCTTCCTCTTCAGAATAGCTTGGAACCGCTGCCTTGCTGATAATCATAATGTCGCCAACAGCCTTCACAAGCTGGTGAGGCACTATAACACCCTTAGCACTGCCAAGCACCTTACTCAAGAAAGAATTCTTAGTAGCACGAACACGCCAGCCGTGAATCTTGGTCTGGGTCAAAATGGCTTCCTCAACATCACCAAAATAGTCACCCTGATCGGTAAAAACCTTCATATCATACGTTTCCTGAATCTTTTTCATCCTGAGCATATCAATTCCTCCTTTGCGGTCACTATTTTTGAAGAGTTAAACTATTTAAAGATTATGGTAAAGCACAGCATTAATATAGAGCAGAATATGGTATAAAACAGTGGCAAAGGTCAAAATAATAGGCACATCCCACATATCACCGGAAAGCCTCAAAAAAGTCGAACAAACAATTCTAGAAGAAAAACCGGCAATAGTAGCGATAGAACTTGACGCAAAAAGACTGTTCGCGCTATTGCATAAGGACAAACAAAGACTCAGTTTCAAAGACATCAAAAGAGTAGGCTTCAAAGGATGGATGTTCGCACAAATAGGAGCGTGGGCAGAAAAAAAACTCGGAGCAAAAGTAGGGGTATCACCAGGCGCAGAAATGCTCAGAGCAGTAGCAGCAGCACAAAAAACAGGGGCAAGAATAGCCCTTATCGACCAAGACATCGACGTGACATTAAAAAAGATTTCCCACGCGCTCACATGGAAAGAAAAATGGAATTTTGCCAAAGACCTGTTCAAAGGAGTTGTATTGCGCAAAGGGATAAAGATAGATTTGTCAAAAGTGCCATCACAAAAACTAATAGAGAAACTAATGAACGACGTCAAAAAAAGATATCCGAGCATCTACAAAGTACTCGTGCATGAAAGAAACAAGTACATGGCAAAAAAACTGGCAAAAATAACACAATACCACCCGGATGCGTACATAATAGCGGTAGTCGGAGCCGGCCATGAAAAAGAAATGACGAAATTGTTGAAAAGTTATATAAAGGCGCAGAGAGAAAATACACAATAAAAAAGAGTGACAGCTTGAGAAACTTCATAGACAAACTAAAAAGATATTTCCGATTTTCAAAAGAAGAAACAATATCATTCTGGATAGTAGTTGTCTGCCTAGCATTCATATACTCCTGGACAGACTGGGGAACACAAAGATTTGATGCAATTGTCGGACTGAAAAATTTCCTAATAGCAATAGCCCTCATAGGAATCACAGTATTCGTACACCACGCAGGACAAAGAATGATGTCATTATCGCTCGGATTAAGAGCGGAACATAAAATGTGGTGGTACGGACTGTTAATTGGGTTAATACTCGTCGCAATAACCAACGGAAAAATAAAGTTCCTCGCAGCAACAGGAACACTAGCGTATCTGCTACCAATACACAGGCTGGGAGCGTTCAGGTACGGACCAAACCTCACAACACTATCAAAAATAGCAATGGCAGGACCAGTAGCAAACATATTTTTCTCAGCAATAGTCAAAAGCTTTGAATGGATAGGACTATTGAGCCCAACAATCGGACAAAAACTATTTGTTTTGAACTTAACATTCGCATTCTGGAACTTATTCCCAATACCACCGCTGGACGGCTCAAAAATCTTCTACTACTCACGACTAACATACGTATTCCTGTTCACCGCTTTCACAGGATACGTGGCACTCGAATACTTCTTCCAAATATACTCATACTGGGCAGGACTATTCATAGGCTCAATCTGCTGGCTGTTATACTACATCTTCATAGAAAGAAAGGTAACAATAAGATGAATTTCCAATTCGACTGGCCAGAATTACTCGCGGCCATATTTGCAATCATTGGACTAACATTTGCATTGTTCTCAGGCAACACCATGATACTCTACGCAGTCTGCTTATTAACAGGCCTAATGCTGGGCAGACTATGGTACAAGTTCAGAATGAGCCACTGCGTCCCCTTATTCTTCATCGTAATGGGATTCTTCCTCGGATTCATACTCGGAGGAATATTCGCAAACATCAGAATAATAGCAATCCTGCTATTGTCAGGAATTCTAATAGGATACTGGATACACGAAAAGAAACTCATTAGGACAGTATAATTACGAAAACAATTAATACAACACAACGCAGAGAATAGACTATGTTACGGGGGTTCACGCCAAGACTCTACCAAGAGACAATACTCGCCACAGCGGCGATGAAAAACACGCTAGTTGTACTGCCAACAGGAATGGGAAAAACAGGAGTGGCACTATTACTTGCAGTGCAGCGGCTAAAACAATACCCGCAATCAAAAATCTTAATTCTGGCGCCCACAAAACCACTAGCAGAACAACATTTGACAACGTTCCAGCAAGCACTCGAGCTTCCAGAAGAAAAATTCGCGCTGTTCACAGGAAGCGTAAGCCCAGAGAAAAGAGCGCAAACATGGCAAACAGCACAAATCATATTCTCAACACCACAAGGGCTGGAAAACGACGTAATTGGGAACAAAATAGACATATCAAAAGTAAGCTTACTAGTATTTGACGAAGCACACAGAGCAACAGGAGACTACAGCTACGTCTTTCTCGCAAAACAATACCAAAGAAAATCAGACTGGCCAAGAATACTCGCACTAACAGCCAGTCCGGGAAGCGATACAGCAAAAATAGAAGAAGTCTGCAACAACCTAGGAATAGAAGCAGTCGAAATAAGAACAGAAAAAGACCCGGACGTACAACCATACATACAACAAATAGACGTAGAATGGATAAAAGTAGACCTGCCTGAAGAATTCAAGAAAATACAACGCCTAATACAACAGTGCATACGAGGAAAAGCAGACCAGCTAAAACAATTTGGAATCAAAGGAGCATTCATTACAAAAAAAGACTTACTGCAACTACAATTCCAACTCCGCGCAAAAATATCAGCAGGAGAAAAAGACTACGAAGCAATGAAAGCAATAAGCGTGCTCGCAGAAATAATAAAAGCACAACACGCTCTTGAATTACTAGAAACACAGGGAATAGCGCCATTAAACAGATACTTACAAGGACTATACGAACAAGCAGAAAGCAGCAAAGTGAAAGCGGTAAAGAATTTAACAGCTGATTTAGCATTCAAAAGCGCGTTCATACTAGCGCAGAAATTACTAGAACAAAAAGTTGAACACCCAAAAGTAAAAGCGCTAATTGATTTCTTAACAAAAGAACTACAGCAGAACAAGCTGATAAAAATAATATTGTTCACACAATACAGAGACACCGCTGTTTTGCTATCAGAAGAACTGAACAAACATGAAGGAGCACTAGCAAAAATATTCGTCGGACAAGCCAAGAAAAGAGACACGGGACTAAGCCAAAAACAACAAACAGAAATGCTAGAACAGTTCAGAGACGGACTCTTCAACATTCTTATTGCAACATCAGTAGCAGAAGAAGGACTGGATATACCAAAAGTAGACCTAGTGACATTCTACGAGCCAATACCGAGCGCGATAAGACACATACAAAGACGGGGAAGAACAGGAAGGCAAGAAAAAGGAAGAGTCGCAATCTTCATGACAAAAGCAACACGAGACGAAGCATACTCATGGAGCGCAAAACACAAAGAAAACAGAATGATAACAATACTAGAACAAATGAGAAAAGACCTAGCCATAAAACTCGCGCCAAAACAGCCAACACTGGCAAATTATGATAACAATGTCAAAATATTCGCTGACTACAGAGAGAAAACCACCGGCACAGTAAAAGAACTGGTTGAGCTAGGAGTAACAATCAAACTAGAAATGCTCACAAGCGCGGATTATGTGCTCAGTTCAAGAGTGGGGGTTGAGTTAAAAACGGCCAATGATTTCGTCGACAGCATAGTAGACGGCAGACTGCTTGAACAATTGAAAACATTAAAGAAAAGCTTTGAACGACCCATAATAGTGATACAAGGAACGCAAGACTTGTATGCGCTAAGAAACGTTCATCCAAATGCCATTAGAGGAATGCTGGGCACAATAGCAGTAAGCTACGGAATACCAATACTCTACGCAAAAGATGAAAAAGACAGTGCTGCATTGCTGCTCTCAATAGCAAAACGAGAACAAGACGACGACAAAAAAGACTTCTCACCACACGCAGACAAAAAACCAATGACGATAAAAGAACAGCAAGAATATTTAGTAAGCTGTCTGCCAAGCGTTGGGCCAAACTTAGCAAAAGAACTGCTGAAAAGATTTGGAAGCGTACAAGCAATATTCATGGCAACAGAAGAAGGATTGAAAAAAACACCAGGAATAGGCGACAAAATAGCAAAAGCGATAAGAGAATTATCTACACGATCATACAATTAGAACTTCATCTTATGCAAACGCTCAACACGGCTCTTAGTAGGAGGATGTGTTGAGAAAAGCGAGACCAATCCGCCAGCGGTAAAAGGATTAACAATAAACAAGGAACTCGTAGTTGCGTTTCCGCGCAAAGGCTTTGCTTTGCAACCCTGCTCGAGCTTGTTCAAAGCACTAGCAAGACTATGAGAATCCTTCAAAGTCTTAGCGCCAGTCTCATCAGCAAGATATTCTCTAGAACGAGAAATGGCGAGCTGCAAGATTAAAGCAATAATAGGAGCGAGAATAGACATGACAATCAAACCAATCAAGTTTCCTGAACCATTGTCACGATCACGCATTCCACCAAAAATCGCAGCATAACGCGCCATCATAGCAACATAAGAAATAACCGCGGCAAGAGTAGCAGCAATAGTAGTAACGAGCATGTCACGATTTTTGACATGAGACAACTCATGCGCAAGAACGCCCTTAAGCTCGCTATCAGTCAACAATTTCAAAATACCCTCAGTACACGCAACAACGGCCTTCTTATGAGAAGGACCAGTAGCAAAAGCATTAGGCGTTTCAGTCGGCACAATATATAGAGCGGGCTTTGGCAAGCCAATCTTATGCGCGATATCCTCGACCATCTTATGCAAGTGAGGATAGTCTTTTTTTGAAGCAGGCCTTGCACGATACATCAACAAAACAAGCTTATGAGACCAGAAAAACATACCAAAATTCATCAAAACAGCCAAAACAAGAGCAATCGTAAGACCCGTATTACCGCCCATCAAAAAGCCTATTCCGAGAACTAAACCAGATAAAATACCGAGCAACAAAACAGTCTTAATTTGGTTCCACATTTATTCCACCCACAACTGTTCTTCCAATCTGCGTTTATAAAGGTTATGGACGTGCATTCGCAAAGATTAAAAAACACAACAAAAAAACACACAACAATGAAAAAATACGCACTACTAATGCTAATATTACTTGCTGCCTGCGCTCCAGAACTGCCAGCGCAAAACCAAACAACAAACATCAGCACAAAAGACCTGGTTCTAAATGAATTTGCCAGACTGGACAAAGAACTCAACACTACCTGGCACGAAGAACAACTACCAGACAATATGATAAAAACCGAAGCGATAGAGCCGTGGACAGCACAAATGCTATTCCTAAAAGACAGAATTTCAGACCAAAACGACACAACATCACTCAAGCTTGTGGAAGCAAGAACAGATATGCTGAAATCACAGCTTGCTTTCTATTTGATGAAAGAAACCAACTATACGCCAACAGACAAAATAAACTGCGACGATTTTGAAACCCCGGCAAAAGCAATGGGGCTGCTTGACGCCGCGCACAAATCCTGGCTGAACTTCCTAAAAAACATGGATGCAGTACTTCAAGACGCTGAATGGAGAAATTTGATAGGAGTCGATGAAAAACGGCCGAAATTCTACAACACACCGCTGCACAACGCACCAAAAACGATAAATGAAACAGTAAACGCAGTAAAAGATCAATGCAACATTGAGATCGTTATACAGAACTAAGATAAGAATCAAGCCCCTCTATGTGACGAAGCTCAGTCTTGAACAAAAATTCCCTCAGTTTGTTGTTTATTTTAACACCATGCGCCTGCAAGCCAACAAAAAGCTCGTGGTACAATTTCTTACCCTCATCATCCAAGTCAGTCAACAAGACAACCTCTTTCTCAGTTTTGGCAATTTCCTCTACAACAACAAACAAAGGCTTCTTCAAATGCATAACATTTGTAATGCCAAGAGAATTTAGCGCCCTTACATCCTTGATGCCTTCAACAACAACCAGCAAGTTCTTACGCTGGATTTCATCAAGCAATTGAAGAATCTGCTCTCTTTCCTCCATATCACTGGACAAATAAGGGGAGAAGTTATATAAATTCTCGGAACAACGACTATACGGGGATGGCAGACTACAAAAAAATACACATCAGCACACTGCTGAAGTACTACAAAAGACCAGAAATACAGCGAGCGCTAATTGATTCTGCAGACAAAAAAGAAATAGCGCTAAGCTACGGCGGAACAGGATACGGAAAAAGACCTGACGTTTTGAAATACCCAAAAGACATACTCGAAGCAGTCAAACAGGGAGCAACATCATTCCATTGCAGCGAAGAAATCTGGAACAACCCATTACAGATTACGACTGGAATGAAGCCAGAAGAGCTAAACGAAATAAGAATAGGATGGGACTTGATACTGGACATAGACTGCCCTGAGCTGGAATACTCCAAAATTGCAGCAGACTTATTGGTGCAAGCACTAAGACATCATGGAGTACAACACGTTTCTGTAAAATTCTCCGGAAACCACGGATTCCACATAGGAGTGCCGTACGAAGCATTCCCAGAAACTGTAAACGGCAAACCAATCAAAGACCAATTCCCAGACGGGCCAAGAAAAATAGCTGCTTACTTGCAGAATATGATAAAAGAACCACTAGCGCAAAGACTGCTGCAAGCAGATAATCCAGGAATAATCGCGGAAAAAATCAAAAGACAAGTCAACGAGATAGTAAAAAACGGGCAACTGGAAGCGTTTTCTGTGCTTTCAATTGATACAATACTAATTGCGACAAGACACCTCTACAGAATGCCATATTCTTTGAATGAAAAGTCAGGACTGGTAAGCGTTGTAATAAAACCAGAAGAGATTATTTCTTTTGACAAGAAAGACGCAACGCCTGAGAAAGTTGTGCCTAAGATGACATATTTAGACAGAACACAAGTCATACAAGGAGAAGCTAAAAATCTGATAGTTCAAGCGTTTGATTTTAAAACATCAACAGAGACAAGACAGGAAATCAAAGACATCGTCGACAAAAAAGGAAAAGAATACCTGCCATTAACAGACGCAGTGCCAGAACAATACTTCCCGCCATGCATACAACTAATATCACAAGGACTGCAGGACGGCAAAAAAAGAGCTCTTTTCATCCTAATTAATTTCTTATCATCCTGCGGGTGGAGCTATGACAAAATAGAAAATTATCTCAATGAGTGGAACAAAAATAATCCTGAGCCGTTGAGAGAAGTGCTCATACAAGGACAATTACGCTATCACAAGATACAAAAGAAAAGAGCTTTGCCTCCGAATTGCGATAATAAAGCGTACATGGTCGATTTAGGAGTATGCAAGCCAGACGGATTCTGCCCAAAAATCAAAAATCCGGCCAATTACGCCATAGCAAAACAAAGAATGATGGCGAGAATGGCCGAGAAGAACACAAAGACGAGAAAACAGGAACCAACGTCGAACTGATGTTCGCCGAGGTCTCGAAGAGCAAGCTCTTCGAAACCTTTATAAACCACCCCTCTTGTCGTCAAGTAATCTGACGAGCCTGAGAAGGAAATCCCAGTACAGTCAGTGCAAACGCACTACCTGTTTCTAAGGAGGATTCCGCAAAAGGCTTTTTGTCGGGAAATAACACGGTAAAGGGCACCGTGTTGAAGCAAAAAATACTCACGCAGAGGAGTCTATGCCAAGAATAAGAGCGCCACGTCGAGGAAGCATGGAATATTGGCCGCGTAAGAGAGCGGCAGATATAGTTGCACATATAAGAACGTGGACGCCAACAAAAGACGCAAAATTGCTCGGGTTTGCAGCATACAAGGTCGGCATGACCCACGTGCTCGTCAACGACAACAGGCCAACATCAATAACAAAAGGAGAAGACATCCAAGTTCCCGTAACAATTCTCGAATGCCCGCCAATCAAAATCGCGGCCGTCATGTTCTATAAAAAAGATGCATACGGCCTTCATTGCGTCGGGCAAATCAACTCAGACAAGCTCGACAAAGAAGCTTCTCGTTCTATCATTCCTTCCAAAAAACAACCAAAACAAGCAAACACAAAAGACATAACAGACGTACGAGTACTAGCATACACACAACCAAAACTCACAACAATAGGCAAGAAAAAACCAGAATTCTTCGAACTAGGAGTAGGCGGAACAAAGCCAGAAGACAAGCTCGCATTCGCACAAACAATCCTTGGAAAAGAAATCAAAATCACAGACGTATTCAACGAAGGACAACTCGTCGATGTAACGTCAATAACAAAAGGAAAAGGAGTACAGGGACCAGTAAAAAGATTCGGAATCATGATAAGAGCCCACAAAAGCGAGAAAACAAAGAGAGGGCCAGGAAGCCTAGGACCATGGCACGGAATAGGATTCAACAGAGTGCCACACGCAGGACAAATGGGCTTCCAACAAAGAACAGACCACCACAAACAAATCCTCAAAATCAACGAAGACGCAACAAAAATCAACGCAAAAGGCGGATTTATGAGATACGGACTCGTCAGGAATCAATACCTCTTAATCAAAGGCAGCGTTGGAGGAGCGTCAAAAAGACTCATAACAATGAGCACTATAAGACACCCAGCGCAAAAACTGCCAAAAGAACCAGCACCAATAACATACACGAGCTTAACCTCAAAACAATAAAAATGGAACTAAAAATAATCAGCGCGGAAAACAAGGAACAAGGCAAACAGAAGATGCCAGAACAGTTCGAGGAAGCCATAAGGCCAGACCTCATAAAACGCGCAGTACAATCAATACAAAGCAACAAAAGACAACCATACGGCGCAGACCCGAGAGCAGGCAAAAAACAAGCAGCAAGACTGAGCAGAAGAAGACGAGACTACAAAGGAGCATACGGAAAAGGACTCAGCAGAATGCCAAGAAAAACATTAGTCAGAAGAGGAATGCAAATGATATGGGTAGGAGCATTCGCGCCAGGAACAGTCGGCGGAAGAAGAGCATTCCCACCAACATCACAACACAATTTCACACAAAAAATCAACGACAAAGAAAGAAAAACAGCAATAAGAAGCGCGCTAGCAGCATCAGTCAACAAAGAAACAGTAACACAAAGAGGCCACAAAACACCAGCACACTACCCATTCATACTATCAACAGACGTAGAAAAAATCACGAAAACAACCGAGCTCGTAAAAGCACTAACTGCCCTTGGCTTGGAACAAGAATTACAACGCGGACAAAAAAGAAAAATACGCGCAGGAAAAGGAAAAATGAGAGGCAGGCAGTTCAAATCAACAACAGGCCCACTACTAGTCGTAAGCGGACAGTGCAACCTGCTAAAATCAGCAAAAAACGTACCAGGAGTAGACATAATAGACATAACACACATCAACGCAGAACTACTCGCACCAGGAGCACACCCAGGAAGACTCACATTATTCACGCAAGCAGCAATACAAAAACTCGACAAAGAGAGGTTATTCCTATAATGGACGCGCACACAACAATCAAACACCCGCTAGCAACAGAAAAAAGCATCCGGCTAATGGAATCAGAAAACAAGCTGGTCTTTGTAGTCGACAAAAAAGCAACGAAACAAGACATCAAAAAAGCAGTAGAAGAACTGTTCAAAGCAAAAGTAACAGCGGTAAACACGCTCCACGCAGTAACAGGAGAAAAAAGAGCATACGTCACACTAGCAAAAGAAACACCCGCAATTGACATTGCAACATCACTGGGGATAATGTAATGGGAAAATCACTAATACAACAGGCAAGAGGAAAAGGCGGGCCGGTATACCGCGCAAAAAGCTTCGCGTACGCAGGAGACGCAAAACTAAGACCAGACACTCCAACGCTCGTAACAGGAAAAATCACGGACATAATCAAATGCCCAGGACACACCGCACCACTAATACAAGTAAAGTACGAAGACGGAGTGGACTGTTTAATGCCAGCACCGGAATTCGTCAGAATAGGCGACACAGTACAAGCAGGACCAGGCGGAGAAATAAACTCAGGCAACACACTCAAACTCCAAGACATACCAGAAGGAACTCCCATATTCAACATTGAATTGCGGCCAGGAGACGGCGGAAAATTCTGCAGAACAGGAGGCTCGGGAGCAAGAGTAATCACAAAAACAGAAAGCTATGCAACAGTCATGCTACCAAGCAAAAAAGAGAAAATTTTCAACCTAAAGTGCAGAGCATGCATCGGAGTAATAGCAGGAGCAGGAAGACTGGAAAAGCCAATGCTCAAAGCAGGAGTCAAACACTTCAGAAAGAGAATGACGAATAAAAGGTGGCCAAACCCAAGCGCGGCAGCACAAAACGCAGTCGACCACCCATACGGAAACAAAAGAACAAGCAGAAAAGCAAAGAACAAATCAGTCGGCCACTTCGCACCACCAGGAAGAAAAGTCGGAAAACTATGGCCGCGAAGAACAGGCAGGGCAAAGTGATAAAACATGGCTAAAGAATTTTTTTACCACGGAAAAAGCGTACAAGACGTAATGAAAATGAGCATTGAAGACTTCGCAAAACTAGTACCATCACGAGAAAGACGAAAAATAAAACGAGGCTTCACAGAAATAGAGAAAAAACTACTGGCGGACATGAAAGCCAGTCCAAAAGACGTCAAAACACACGCAAGAGACATGATAATACTCCCAGAAATGATAGGGAAAACAATCAAAGTATACAACGGAAAAGAATGGGTGCAATTAATCATAGAGCCAGAATTGCTCGGGCACAGACTCGGAGAATTCGCACTCACAAGAAAACAAGTCAGGCACAGCGCGCCGGGAATCGGAGCAACAAAGAGCAGCGCATCACTATCGGTGAGATAAATGGCATACGGATACTCAACAAAAATAACAGAAAACAGCGCGAAAGCAGTAGGATTAAGCCTGCCAATCTCACGAAAAGAAAGCATCAACATATGCAACTCAATAAGAGGAATGAACCTGCAAAAAGCCAAAAAACTACTGCAAGACGTCATAGCGCTCAAGAAGCCAATAGCGTACACGGTCTACAACGCAGACGTAGGCCACAAAGCAGGCATGGCAGCAGGAAGATTCCCAGTAAGCTCGTGCAAACAAATACTATCCATACTCAAAAACGCAGAAGCCAACGCACAATTCAAAGGACTAAGCACGGGAAATTTGCTGATCAAACATGCAAACGCGCAAAAAGGACCAACAGCACACCACTTTGGCAGACAGCGCACAAAAGCAAAAAGAACACACATAGAACTAGTTGTTGAAGAAGTCAAAAAACAAGAGGCCGTGAAGAAGGTTCGCCAGGCCTCCTCGCAAAAAACAGAGGCAAAGAAATGATTGAACGCAAATTCATCGCAGAAAAAATGAAAGAACACGCAATACAAGAGTTCATCTCAGAGACTTTGAAAAACGTCGGACACTCACACACCAAGCTGATGAGAACGCCGCTTGGCGAGAAAGTTGTAATTTACGCGAGCAGGCCAGGACTAGTAGTAGGAAGAAAAGGAGAAAACATCAAGAAACTCACAAACACGCTCAAAAAGAAATTCAACCTAGAAAACCCGCAAATAGAGATATCAGAAGTAGAAAGCCCAAACCTGGACTCACAAATCGTCGCAGAAAGAATAGCAAGTACCATAGAAAGATTTGGAATCAACAAGTTCAAAGCAATAGGACACAAAACAATGATGGACGTAATGGCAGCAGGAGCTCTAGGAATAGAAGTCCTAATTTCGGGAAAAGTTCCAAGCCAAAGAGCAAAAACCTGGAGATTCAACTCAGGCTACCTAAAAAAGTGCGGAAACATCGCAGTAGAAGGAGTCAAAAGAGCAAAAGCAGTCTGCATCATGAAAACAGGAGAAATAGGAGTACAAGTAGCAATCATGACACCAGACGTCAAACTACCAGACGACATAGAAGTCGGCGCAAAACCAGCAGCAAAAGTTGAAGAGAAAAAAGAAGAAACGCCAAAGAAAGCAGAAAAGAAAACAGAGGAAAGTAAATGAAAATCAAAGAACTGCGCGCAATGGGAGAACCTGAGCTCAAACAAAAAATGAACGAGCTCTACAGAGAACTCATGAAAGACAACGCGCAGGTAGCCACAGGAACAATACCAAAAAGTCCAGGCAAGCTAAGACTTGCAAAAAAGACAATCGCGAGAATCAAAACACTCCTAACACAGAAGGAGACAATGCCGAAAGGCGCCTCCGCACCGGAGGCAAAGAAATAAGCATGAGTGTCTGTGTAACGTGTGGCTTGCCAAAAGAGCTATGCGTTTGCGAAAGTATCGCAAAAGAAAGCCAAAAAATCATTGTCCGAATCGAGGCCAAAAAGTTCAACAAAAAATACACGGTCGTCGAAGGAATTGACGAGAAGGAAATCGACCTTGACCAACTGGCGAAAAAGCTAAAATCAAAACTCGCCTGCGGAGGCACGATAAAGGACAACAAAATCGAGCTTCAGGGCGAACACAAACAAAAGGTCAAGCAAATATTGATTGAAGCGGGATTCGCGCCTGAAACAATCATAGTCAAGTAGCATGGGTAACAACGTTATTCATGCGGAATGGATAGGCAAACACGCAAAGGTTGTGAGGGCCAAGAACCAAAGTCACGTCAACATCACAGGGGTGGTGGTTGACGAGACAAAAAACACAATCACAATACAAACAGAAAAAGGCATTAAAAAAGTGCCGAAGCACGGAAGCGTGTTCAACATAAACGGTCACGAGGTGCAGGGAGATGAAGTCCTTGCAGCTCCAGAAGAAAGAATCAAGATTAAGGTGGAATAAATGCAAACAATCAGAACCAGAGGAAGAACATTTACCGGAATCGTAGTAGAGGCCAGAATGCAAGACACCGCCACAGTAGAATGGCCAAGAAGAAAATACGTAACAAAATACGAAAGATATGAGAAAAGCAGGACAAGAATCAAAGCACACAACCCGCAAAACATAGACGCAAAGAAAGGAGACATAGTCAAAGTAATGGAATGCAGGCCAATAAGCAAGACAAAACACTTCATAATCACAGAAAAACTCGGACACGAAAAACTGTTCGTCGCAAAACAAGAACTCATTGAAGAATCAAAAGTCAAAAAGGAAAAACCAGAGGAAAAAAATGAAAGCAGTTAAAGCAAGCCTAACGAGAGGACTCCCGCACACAGCAAACGTGCTAGCATGCGATAACAGCGGAGCAAGGATACTCAGAATCATCAGCGTAAAAAACGCAAAAACCGTTAAAGGAAGGAAACCAACAGCGACGATCGGCGATTACGTCATGTGCTCAGTTGTTGAAGGCAAGCCAGAAATGAGAAAAACGGTAGTCCCGGCAATCATAGTAAGACAAAGGATGCCGTACAGAAGACTAGACGGGACAAGAGTAAGATTCGAAGACAACGCAGCAGTCGTAATCAAAGACGACCTGGGCAACCCAAAAGGAACAATGATCAAAGGACCAATCGCAAAAGAAGCAGCAGACAGATGGCCACTAGTGGCTAAAATCGCGAGCATTGTAATATGAAGTGGAGCACAAACTGGAGCGGAAGCAGGAAGCCAACAAAACAGCGCAATTACGTACGCAACGCGCCATTACACATAAGAAACACATCGCTAGGAAGCCATTTGTCAAAAGACCTTAGAAGCAAGCTCAAGCACAGATCATTACGAGTAAGAAAAGGAGACAAGGTAAAAGTCATGCGAGGACAACACAAAGGAAAAACGGGAACAGTAGAAAGACTAGACACGAAAAACTCTCGAATATACATAACAGGCGTTGAATTCACAAAGAAAGATGGAAGCAAAGCAATGTACCCGGTAAACCCGTCAAATCTTTTGATACAAGAATTACATTCAGATAAAAGGAGACTAGAACAAAAATGAGCAGACACCTAAAAGCATATGCGGCACCAAAAAGCTGGACAATCCTCAGAAAAGTACACAAATGGATACTAAGACCACAACCAGGAGCACACCCATTAGAACGCTCCCTGCCAATCGGACTGCTGCTGAAGAATTTAGGATGCGCGCAGACAAAGAAAGAAGTCAAGAAAATAATTAACGACAAAGCAGTCACAGTAAATGGGACCATCGTAAAAGACCTGCACTATGGAACAGGGTTCATGGACGCAATACACGTCAAACCAAACATAAACCTCAGGTGCACGCTGGACCAAAAAGGACGATTACAATTCATCCATGCAACAGAAGCAGAAATGAACAAAAAATTATGCAGGATAACAAAGAAAACGCCAGTCAAGGCAGGAAAAATACAGCTAAACCTATCAGACGGCAGAAACATACTCGTAGACAAAAACACGTACGCAACCGGGGACTCTCTGCTCCTTGAAGTACCAAGCCAAAAAGTCATAGAACACTTTGCACTCGCAAAAGGAAACACCGTATTCATCACAAGCGGACGCCACATTGGAACAATCGGAACCATACACGATGCAAAAGAAGGCAAAATATGGTGCACGAAAGGCAAAGACAAAGTTGAAACACTCAAAAAATTCGCATTCGTAGTAGGCAAAGACAAACAGGCATACAAACTATGAACCCAATGCAACAACCAAGGATAGAGAAGGTCACGCTCAACGTAGGAGCAGGAAAAGACCAGAACAGACTAGAAAAAGGAGTTGCAGTACTCAAGATGATAACAGGAATAGACCCGATTAAAACAGTAACACAAAAAAGAATCCCAACATGGGGGCTAAGACCTGGACTCCCAATTGGATGCAAGCTCACACTCAGAAAACACAAAGCAGTAGAAATACTCAAAAGACTGCTAGACGCAAAAGACAAAAAATTGTTGCCAGGACAATTCGACAACGCAGGAAACATCAGCTTTGGAATCCACGAATACATAGACATACCAGGCATAACTTATGACCCGAAAATAGGAGTCCTAGGACTGCAAGTATGCGTGACACTCGAAAAGCCAGGATACAGAATAAAGAAAAGAAAACTCGAACAGAAAAAAATACCGAAAAAACACATGATAACAAGAGAAGAAGCAATGAGTTTCATGCAAAAAACCTTCGGAATAAGAATAGGTGAACAAGCATGACAACAAAAGACTGGAAAAAAGCGTTCAAACAGCTCAAAGCAAAACCGATCAAGCTGAAGAAATACATCAAGCACAACGCACCAAAAGTGCGAACAACCGGCCAAGGACTCAAAAGGTGCACAAGATGCGGCAGATTCGGAGGACACATATCAAAATACGGCATTGAAGTATGCAGGTGCTGTTTCAGAGAAATAGCAACAAGCATCGGATTCAAAAAATACAGCTAGGAGGAAAAATGTTAAACGACCCATTAGCAAACGTGATGTCAGCAATCCTCACATATGAGAAAACCGGAAAGAAAGAACTACTCATACATCCAGTCAGCAAAACAATAAGACGAGTGCTTGCGATAATGCAAGAACGCGGATACGTGGGAGCCATCGAAGAAATGAGCGAAGGCAGAGGAGGGTTTGCAAAACTAAACCTCCTAGGAAACGTAAACCTGTGCGGAGTCATCAAGCCAAGATTCTCAATCAAGACAGATGGCTTCCTGAAGTTTGAGAAAAGATACCTGCCAGCAAACGGAGTAGGAATACTCATACTCAGCACGCCAGAAGGATTCATGACACACGAACAAGCAAGAGAAAAAGGATACGGGGGAAGGCTAATCGCCTACTGCTACTAAATGAAACCAGCACTCCACGAACAAGTACAACTGCCGAGCGGAGTAACGGCAACACTGACGCAAGGAGAAATGACAGTCAAAGGACCAAAAGGAGAAGTCACAAAAATGCTAAAAGACCCTCAATTAAACATCAAAACAGAAGGAGACAAGGTCACATTCGCATCAACAAAAGGCACAAAAAGACAGAAACGAACAATGAACTCATTCATAGCACACCTCAACAACATGATACTAGGCGTACAAGAACCATATAAGTATCTAATGAAAATATGCAGCGGGCACTTCCCAATTAACGTATCAATAAGCGGAGAACAGCTACTAGTCAAAAACTTCCTCGGAGAAAAAAGCCCACGCACTCTAAAACTCAAAAAAGGAGTCAGCGTGAAAATAGACGGGGATATAATAACGGTTGAAAGTCCAAACAAAGAACTTGCAGGATCAATGGCAAGCGACATAGAACTACTAACAGCAAAAAGCAACAGAGACTTAAGAGTATTCCAAGACGGAATATACATGATAGAAAAAGCTGGAGTCAAAATATTCGAAACATGACAACAAAAAAACTACTCGGACTGAGAAAACAAATCAACGCAAAAAGGCCAGAATTCAGACAGCAAGACTCACACAAAAGAAAAGAAATAGTCTCTGCATGGAGAAGGCCAAAAGGAATGCACAGCAAGATGCGACATGGAGTCTGGGGCAGGCCGGCAAGCGTAAACGTAGGCTACAGAGGACCAGCAGAAGTAAGAGGAATGCACGATAGCGGGCTAATGCCAATATTAGTAAACACCGTATCAGAATTAACAAACTTTGACGCAAAAACGCAAGGAGCAATACTCGGCCACATAGGCGGAAGAAAGAAAGTAGACGTGCTAACAGCATGCAAACAAAAAGGCATCACAGTACTCAATGTTAAAAACGTTGATGAGACAATACAAACGCTCAAAGACAGAGTAACCGCAAGAAAAACAGCAAAAAAAGAAGCAGAAAAGTCGAAAGCGGCAAAACAGAAAACAATTCCAAAACCAGAACCAAAGAAAGAAGAAACTCCAAAAACCAAGGAAGAAGAAAGAAAAGAAGCAGAAAAAGTAATGATACAGAAGGAATAAAATGGAACTACAAAAACGACTAGCAGGACAAATACTCGGATGCGGACCAAGACGAGTACGATTGGACCCAGAAAAACTCTCAGAAATAAAAGAAGCCATAACAAAATTTGACATAACAAGACTAATCAACAAAGGAGTCATCAGAAAAGAACAAGCGAAAGGAGTCAGCAGAGCAAGAGCAAAACACAACAGAATACAAAAAAGAAAAGGAAGGCAATCAGGACACGGCTCAAGAAAAGGAAAATCAACTGCAAGACAAAACCCAAAAGATGTCTGGATAATGAACGTCAGAGCGCAAAGAGAACTAATAAAGAAATTACGAACAGGCCAGCACATTGACAAACCCTCATTCAGAACGCTATACCGAAAGGTAAAAGGCGGATTTTTCAGAAGCACAAAACACATCAAAATCTACATACAAGAACAAGATATGGTGAAGAAGAAATAAAATGGCAAGCATCTACACAGTACCATACCGAAGGAAAGCGGAAGGAAAAACTGACTACAAGAAAAGAATGAAGCTATTGCTAGGCAGCAAGCCAAGAATTGTAGTAAGAAAAAGCCTCAAACACATGACATTACAAATAGTAGAGTTTGAGCCAAAAGGCGACAAAGTAGTCCTCACAGCAAGCACGAAAGAACTAGCAAAACACGGCTGGAAAGGCAATACCTCAAACACAAGCGCAGCATACTTAACAGGCCTGCTACTCGCAAAGAAAGCCAATAAAAAACTAATATGCGTGCTCGACATCGGACAGTACACAAGCGTCAAAGGAAGCATACTATACGCAGCTGCACAAGGAGCCAACGACGGCGGAATGCAAATCCCAATATCAAAAGAAGTAGTTCCAAGCATGCAGAGAATAAGAGGAGAACACGTAGCAAGCTACGCAAAAACACTCAAGGCACACAAAGACAAATACCAAAAACAATTCAGCAAATACCTAAAAACAGGCCTTGACCCAGAAACACTGCCACAGCATTTCGATCAAGCCAAAAAATCAATAGGTGGACAATGAGCGAACTCAAAAAACCAGCAGAAGCAATAACGAACCAAGCTAAGCCTGAGGAAGAAGAAAAACTCGAAGTTGAAAAAGACGTAATCACAGAACTTCCAGAAATAGAAGCGGAAACAAAACCAAAAATCACGATAGACATAGAAGGCTGGGTGCCAAAAACAGAACTGGGAAGAAAAGTCAAAAGCGGAGAAGTAACCGACATAGACCCGGTGCTAGACAGCGGAATACCAATCCTAGAAGAACAAATAGTCGACGTATTAATGCCAAACTTGCAGTCAGAATTGCTAATGATAGGACAAAGCAAAGGAAAGTTCGGAGGAGGTTCAAGAAGAATCTTCAAACAAACACAAAAGAAAACACCAGAAGGAAACAAGCCAAGCTTTGCCTGCATGGCAGTCGTAGGAAACAGCGACGGATACGTAGGAATAGGCTACGGAAAGAGCAAAGATACCGTGCCAGCAAGAGAAAAAGCCATCAGAAACGCAAAACTAAGCCTGTTCAAAATCAGAAGAGGAGCGGGCAGCTGGGAAGACGCAACAAGCGAACCACACAGCATACCCTGGGCAGTCCAAGGAAAATGCGGATCAGTCAAAGTCATACTCATGCCAGCACCAAAAGGAAAAGGACTGGTCGTAGAGAGAGAATGCGCCAAAATATTGAAATTGGCAGGCATTGAAAATATTTACAGCAAAGCATTCGGACAAACACGATCAAAAGGAAACATGATAGAAGCATGCATAAATGCACTAAAAAAGTTAAGCACGTTCAAACCAAGACCAGAAAACATAAAAAACGTCTACATGATTGAAGGAATGAAACAATGAAACTCGCCATAGTAAGAATACGCGGAGACACGAGGAAAACGCACACAGTAAGCGACACGTTCAACCAATTAGGACTCTTCAAGAAAAACCATTGCGCAATAGAAGAAGACACGCCAAGACTAAAAGGAATGCTCAAAATAATAGCGCCCTTTGCAACATGGGGCCCGGTAGACGAAAAGACAATGGCGCTACTTAAGAAAAAAGGCGACAAAGTATGCGCATTAAGCCCTCCAAGAAAAGGATACGGAAGAAAAGGAGTAAAAGTCCCGTTTAAAATGAGCGGAGCATACGGAAACAGGGCAGAAAAAATCAACGACCTACTCACGAGGATGATGTAAGATGGTAGTCAACAAGAGAAAAAAATCCAGCAGAAAACAAGGCTCAAACACGCACGGCTGGGGAAAAAACAAGCACAGAAACTCAGGCTCACGAGGCGGGTACGGAAACGCCGGAACAGGAAAAAAAGCGGACACCAAAAAACCCAGCATATGGGCAGATGATTACTTCGGAAAATACGGATTCGTAAACAGAAACGCAACGAAAGTAACTGCCATCACCTTAAGAGACGTTGACGACAGGATACCGCACTGGATAAAAGAAAAACAGGCAAAACAGGAAGCAGGAATAATAATAGTAGACTTGAAAAAACTAGGATATGACAAGCTGCTCAGCACTGGAAAACTCACAAGAAAAGTAAAAATCACAGTACCAACAGCAGTTGCAAACGCTGCAGAAAAAATCAAAGCAGCAGGCGGCGAGCTGGTGGTGGGTAAATGAGTCTCCTAGACACAATACTAGCAAACCTTCCAGAAGTCTCCCACCCAACCCAAAAAAAACTTTCGTTCAAAGAAAAGCTCAAGTGGACAGGCATAATTCTCGTATTATTCTTCATAATAGGACTAGTTCCGTTATTCGGACTAGGACAAAATGCACTGCAAAGATTTGAGTTATTGTCAATCATTCTAGGAGCAAGCTTTGGAAGCATAATATCACTAGGAATCGGGCCAATAGTTACAGCAAGCATCGTATTACAATTACTGAACGGAAGCGGACTAATAAAGTTTGATTTACAAACAAAAGAAGGAAAACAAAGATTCCAAGGAATACAAAAAATACTCGCATTCTTCTTCGTAGTATTCGAAGCATGCATATACGTCTTTATGGGAGGACTAGCGCCGCCCGAAGCATTAGCAGGAAGCGCACTATACTTCCAACTAGAACTGCTCCTCGTATTCCAATTGATACTTGGAGGAATACTAATCATGTTCATGGACGAAGTAGTCAGCAAGTGGGGATTCGGATCAGGACTCAGCCTGTTCATCGCAGCAGGAGTCTCACAAAGTTTGTTCATAAGAATACTTTCGCCACTACCATCACCAACAAACCCAGGAATAGCAACCGGAGCAATACCAGCACTATTCCAGAGTTTAGCAGCAGGAGACCCTCAAACAGCAATGCTCATGATAGCGGGCATCCTATCGACAGTAGTAGTATTCGTCATCGCAGTCTACGCACAAGCAATGAAAGTAGAAATACCATTATCATTTGGAAGAGTAAGAGGACACGGCATCAGATGGCCATTACACTTCATCTACACATCAAACATTCCAGTAATATTGATCAGCGCACTGCTCGCAAACGTACAACTATGGGCAAGACTACTACAAAACTGGGGTTATCCAATACTCGGAACATTCGCAGGAAATGCGCCGGCAACAGGACTAGTCTCATGGGTATCGCCGCCAGACATAGTAGGAAGCGCAATAAGAGGAGGGCTTACACTAGGAACAGTATTACAAGGAATAGTATATACCTCATTCCTGATAGTAGGAGCAGTCGTCTTCTCATGGTTCTGGGTGCAAACAAGCGGGATGGACGCGAGAAGCCAAGCAAAACAAATCATGTCATCAGGATTACAAATCCCGGGCTTCAGAAAAGATGAAAGAGTACTTGAAAGATTGCTTCAAAGATACATTACACCATTAACAATAATGGGAGCAATAGTAGTAGGAGCACTATCAGGCATAGCAGACATAAGCGGGGCACTGACAAATGGAACATCACTATTACTGAGCGTCATGATAATCTACAGACTATACGAAGACATCGCACGCCAACACCTAATGGATATGAACCCAATGATGCGTAAATTCATGGGAGGATAAATGGGATTCTTCGACTCATTTCTAGACTCAGCACTCGGCTTTATGCTAAATTGGGATCCAACAATAGCAATACTGGTAATTTCTCTCGCAATTTCAGTCTTGATCGTGGTCATTTACAAACTAATGACAGACCAGACAGAAATGAAAAGGCTAAAGGACCAGCTCGGCGAGTACCAGAAAAAAATGAAAGCAGAGAAAGGCGATCCAGAAAAACTCATGAAACTGCAAAAAGAAGCAATGAGCACAAACATGCAATACATGGGCAAAAGCATGAAGCCGACATTCATCACATTCATTCCTATACTATTAATTTTTGGCTGGATGAACGCGCACTTCGCATACGAGCCATTAACGCCAGAACAAGAATTCACACTAACAGCCATAATGGAAAAAAATATTGAAGGAAGTGCGAGCATAACAGTACCAGAAGGACTTGAAGTCATCGGAGACTCAACCAAAGACATAACTAACGGAGCAGCAGAGTTTAAGTTAAAAGGCAAAGAAGGAGAATACTTTGCAACAATAACCAGCAACGAACAAGAAATAGACAAGAAGATAATGATAACAACAGCGCCAAAATATGCTTCCGTCATTGAAACTTACAAAAGCGACGTTTTCAAATCAGCACAACTTGGCAATAATCAATTGAAAGTAATCTGGAAGCTAAGCTGGATATGGGTCTATATAATATCGGCAATCGTGTTCAGCATGGTGTTGAGAAAAGTATTAAAAGTGTATTAATTTCCATATATAAAATAATTCTTTCTTATCGACGATTAACCCCCGTTCATATATAAATCAAAAAGTATTTAAACAAAACGCCCTTTTTAAACACTAAATCAGGGGGTAATATCATATGGCAAAGAAAGTCGAAAAAACTTCTCCACGAGAAATAAAAGTAGTCAACATAGTAGTCAGCGCATCACTAGGACATGACATACCGCTGGAAAAAATGGCAGCAACACTCTCAAACACAGAATACAACCCAGAACAATTCCCGGGACTTGTCATCCGCATTAAAGAGCCTAAAACATCAGCACTAATATTCAGCTCAGGCAAGATTGTCTGCACTGGCGCTCGCACGATGGCAAACGTGCACGAAAGCATACGCAAAATCATCAAATCACTTGAAAAAATCAACGTCAAAATCAAGGACTTCCCAGAAGTCAAGATCCAGAACATCGTTGCAGCAGGAAGCGTTGGAATGGCCCTGAACTTGAACGTTTTGGCAATGAAACTAGAAAACACAGAATACGAGCCAGAACAATTCCCAGGACTAGTGTATAAATTGCCAGAACTGAAAGCAACATTCCTTCTGTTCTCAAACGGAAAAGTAGTCTGTACTGGAACAAAGAGCGAACAAGAAGTCGACAAAGCACTAGACAAGCTCATAGAAAACCTCAAAAAGATAAAACAGAAGTAAATGAACAAACTTCTTTTTATTTTTCTAATTTTTATTGCAGCATTCTCGATATACGGAATTGCGACATTCCAGCCAGAATTTATTGTTATCTTTGCTTTGCTTCTTATTATAGTAGGCGTTACAATAGTTGCTGATTTAATAGAAAAATTCTTTCCAAAATCAAAAGCGGCACGTTTGATCAGAAAAATAGAACAATTCTTATTCTATTATGCGGGGTAAATTCTCGACGATAACTTCCATCGGAAGCCGTAGGGTATACAACTCCAGCACCATAAACCTTTTTAATATGCCCAATTCTCGACATTAACGGGGTTGGTAATGGACGCGGCAACACTAATAACAAAAGTACAAGAATTTCTCGAAAAGAACTACTACGACCAAATACTTGAAAGAGCCAGAAAAGGAGAAAAAAGCCTCAAAGTAGAATTCTCACAACTAGCACAACACGACCCGGAAATTGCAGACTTATTACTTGACCGGCCGGAAGAAGTCCTAAAAGCAGGAGAACTCGCAGTAGAACAGCTAAACATAGGACAACAAATCAAAGGCTTTGTTCTGCGCTTCAAAGGACTACCGCCAAGCGCAAGAATAATGATAAGAGAAGTAAGAAGCAAACACCTAGACAAATTCCACTGCTTTGAAGGAGTGGTAAGAAACAAAAGCGAAGTAAGACCACAAGTAGCAGCAGCAAAATTCGAATGCCCAAGCTGCGGAAACACCCACTCAATTCTACAATTAGACAATAAATTCCAAGAACCAACAAGATGCAGCTGCGGAAGAAAAGGAAAATTCAGACTAGTAAGCAAAGAACTCGTAGACGCGCAAATGATGGTACTAGAAGAAGTTCCAGAACAACTAGAAGGCGGAGAACAGCCAAAAAGAATGAACGTCCTGCTAAAAAATGACCTCGTCTCACCACTAACGGAAAAACGCACCAACCCAGGAGCGCGCGTCCAAGTGGTGGGACAGGTCAAAGAAGTCCCAATATTCCTAAAAACAGGAGGACAAAGCACCAAGTTTGACCTGTTCATCGAGTCAAACCAATTAGAACCCGTTGATGAAGATTACAGCGAAATAAACATTTCTCCAGAAGAACTCAAAGAAATCAAAGACCTTTCAAAAGACACCCATTTAATTAAAAAAATAGTCAGCTCAATGGCTCCCAGCATTTATGGCCATGAAAAAATAAAAGAAGCTCTTGCGATGCAACTGGCAGGAGGAGTAAGAAAAAAGAGAGATGATGGAATCATTACCAGAGGCGACATTCACGTTCTACTAGTAGGAGACCCTGGCGCGGCAAAATCACAATTACTCAAGAGAATGCAATTCGTTGCGCCAAAAGCAAGATACGTCACAGGAAAAGGAGCGTCAGGAGCAGGCCTCAGCGCAGCTGTAGTCAAGGATGAATTTTTACAAGGCTGGAGCCTGGAAGCAGGAGCACTAGTGCTTGCAAACAGAGGACTCTGCTGTATTGACGAAATGGACAAGATGTCAAAAGAAGACGGCTGGGCAATGCACGAAGCACTCGAACAACAAAGCGTCACAATAAGCAAAGCAAACATCCAAGCATCATTGAGATGCGAAACAACTGTTCTGGCGGCAGCAAACCCCAAATTCGGCAGATTTGATCCGTATGATACTATTGCCAATCAAATAAACCTTGCGCCCACCCTCATCAACAGGTTTGACCTAATATTCCCAATCAAAGACGTCCCAGACAAAACAAAAGACGACAAAATGGCACAATTCATCCTTGAATTACACAAAAACAATGTCGAAAAACCCGAAATTCCTACAAAACTTCTTAGAAAATACATTGCATACGCACGCCAAAATATATTCCCAAAGCTTACCGATAGCGCAGTTGAAGAACTAAGAGAATATTATCTGAAAATGAGAGCATCATCAGGCGGAGAAGGCGTGAAATCTGTTCCAATCTCGGCCAGACAGTTAGAAGGCCTTGTAAGACTATCAGAAGCAAGCGCCAGACTACGCCTGAGCGATAAAGTAACAAAAGCTGACGCCAAAAAAGCCGTAGAATTAATGGATTACTGTTTAAGGCAAGTGGCCTTCGACGAGAAAACAGGAACATTCGATGTTGATAGGATAGCAACAGACACGCCTGCAAGCACAAGAAACAAACTAGTCATAGTCAAAGAAATAATCCACGAGCTAGAAATGAAAGTGGGCAAGGTCGTACCAGTAGAAGACATAATCAAAGCCTCGCTCGAAAAAGACATGACAGAATCAGAAATAGAAGAAATACTCCAAAAACTAAAAAGAGGAGGAGATATTTTCGAGCCAAGAAAAGGATTTATCAGCAGAATTTAACCCTGAGGCTGAGTCTTCGAAATCTCAGCAAGAGACAAACAAGAATTCTTCATATATTTGTTCGTGATCTGCTCACAAACACTAAAATCGTTCTTATAGGCAAAAGGGATGTAACAACCATCACGAATATCGCTATCAACAACCTGAGCACAAGGCTCCTTATTCCCACTAGCTTCAGCAACACTGCTCAAACAACCATCAATCAAAGCACGCTGAGCCATACTATTACAAGCATCGATGGCCTTTGGCAAATTTGAAACAGCCATGTCCTTGGCACTGGCAATAATCTCATCAGTGCTAATCGGACGCTCACTGCAATCAAGAGCACATGTTGAAGCGGATTCTCCAGCCTCGCACTGATTATTACCACAGCACGGAGTTATAGGAGAATTAACACACTCGCCCTCAACACAAGCATCATTAGTGCAAAAATTCAAATCGTTACAGCCACTAGGACAAGTCTTCTGAAGCTCACGAGCTTCCTCAACTGCCTCTTCCTTCAAAGCCTCACTGGGAAGCGCTGCCTCTGCTGCCTTCTCAACAACTTCAAAACTCACAGACTGCGAAGAAGTCTTACCACCATACGAAACCGTGACTTCAATAGTGTAAGCGCCTGGCCCCGCACTGGCAGGCAATGGAATTGAAGCAGGAACACTGGTCTGAGCAGCCAAACTAAAACCAGAAGTAATAGAAGCGATTCTACCGGCAGAACCCTTAACAACAAAATCGATCAAACCATCAGTTTTCCTGCCACTCGGATTCTTAATATCAATATTAACAACGACATTCTGACCGGCAGAAACCTCTGTGCTAAACAAATTTACAGAAAAACTCAAAACAACAGGCTCTGGCTGTACGACTTTCAAAACCACCAAAACACCAGCGCTCAAAACAAGCAAAACCAGAAAGACAATAACAAGAAGCCTAGTATTAACTGGTTTGTGCACTGAAGCGCCGGCAAGCCTTAAAGCGCTATCAACATCATACGAAGAATAACCAGCATTTAACAAAGTAGTACGAATAGTACCAGCATCATAACCCTGCTGGAGAAGCCGCTGAATGTACTCAATAAGGCTTTGCTGCACCATCTTTTAAACACAATAAACTAGATTGTCCATATTTAAATCTTCGCACCTCCAGAATATATAATAATATAAATCGAAAAAATCATGCACAAAACAGGGTGGAACAGCAACCAGCAATACATACATGGATAACAGAACTACTTAGCGCAAGCCACATACAAAAAGAAGATGAACCGGGCGCAATACTTCTGCAAAACGGAACAACAATACGCCAAGCCAGAATATACGGAACAGCAGTCTCAACAAACGAACTGATTGTTGACGATGGAACAGGAAGCATCCTAGTAAGAACATTCACAGACAAATTTCAAGTAAACATAGGCGACACTATACTTGTAATAGGAAAACCGCGAGTTTACAACCAAGAATGCTACATTCTCGGAGAAGTCGTCAAGAAAATAGACAGAAAATGGCTGGAATTAAGAGAAAAACAACACCCGAGGCCGCAACCAACAAAACAAGAAGACGCGGTCAGCATAGTAAAGCAGCTTGACGGTGGAGAAGGCGCAGACTATAACGAAGTCATATCAAAGCTTGGAAAAAACGGCGAAGAATTAATTGTCCACCTTCTAGCAGTAGGAGAATTATTTGAAACACGACCAGGGAAACTAAAAGTACTAGAATAAAGCAGGCGTTACAAAAACTTCCAATAAAGCAGCAATAAACAATACCAAAACAGCGAGCAAGACAAGATCAGAAACATCCAGCAAGACCTTCTCAAACCTGCCAGTGCCAAAATCGTGCTTGACAATGGCCATCGACAAAATACCTCCGGCAAGACCTGCAATAATATAGGCAAAAATCTCAGGAATGCCGTGAACGGCATAACGCAGAATACTCAAAGAACCAACGTAAAAATAAGCACCTGCCTTCTGCAAGCCGGCCGCGCTGGCAAACTTCGCCATATGAGAACGCATAAAATTACCAGCAGCAGCACCAATGACACTAGCATTCCAAGTCAAAATAAAAATCGCGCCAGAACCATACAAAAAGCTGAACAAAATACAAAAAATCAACACTTTAATGTTATTCAAAAAAATCTTGCTCAACAAGGCAGTCTGAGTAATCTTGCCAGTAACATGCTGGTTCAAATTAGAAATAGTCTGAGACTGAACACGGAACAAGCCAGAAGCAACGTCAGTAGGCAGTGCGGAATACCAAAAAGAAAACGCCACGGCCATGCCCGCAAACAAGGCCAAATAGAAAAACATCGCTGGAGCATGCTCGCGCAACATCGACTGGCCTTCAGGAACTGTAAAATCCTTGCTCTCCTCAAAACGCAAAGTATGATACATCAAAGGAAGAGCAGCGAGAGCAGACAAGAAAACCATCACCATGCTACTCTGCTCCTCAAAAATCCACATTGACAAAAAAATAGCGAGAGTAGCGTACGCAGCGCCAAGAAGAAAAACTGCCAAAGGATTGCGTTCAGCGCGAGGCGGAGACAACAGAGATTCCAACACCATCTTTTTCAACCAACAAACACCAGAATTGCTTTATATACTTTTGGTTGCCAAAACATTTATATAGGGTCCGGCCGATTTCTCGTCGTATGGAATACGAAAAACTGCTCAAAAGAGCACGAGAAAGACTCCCGCAAAGCGTGTTCGAAAAGGAACGCTTCGAAATACCAAAAGTGCGCGGGCATTTAGAAGGAAACAAAACAATCATAACAAACTTCTTGCAAATATCGAGCACTCTACGCAGGCAAACAGAACACCTTCTCAAATACGTACTAAAAGAACTGGCAACACCGGGCGAGATAAACAGGTCAGGACTACTCGTCCTTGGAGCAAAGATACCAGCCACCAGGATAAACGACAAAATAAAACAATACGCGCATGAATTCGTGCTCTGCCCGGACTGCGGAAAACCAGACACGGAAATCAAAAAAGAAGGGGAATTCAGCTTCCTAAAATGCAGCGCCTGCGGAAGCAAACACCCGGTAAAATCCAAAATATGACCATGCTAGTAAAAATACACAAAAAAGAAAGCAGGACAATCATAGCAGTATGCGACACAAAGCTGATGGGACAACTTCTTGAAGAAAACGGAAAACAGCTAGACCTGCGCGGAGAATTCTACAAAGGAGAAGAAAAAGATACGGAGGAAATAGGCGATTTAATCAGAAATTCAGACGGCGTTAATTTAGTTGGAGAAGAAGCAATAAAACTAGGACTGCAGGAAGGAGTAATAGACAAGGAACACATCATAACAATCAAAGGCATACCGCACGCGCAAGCAATACTAATACATGAATAATTATTTTATCCGAGCAAAATCCCCGTTAATAATAATTGGCTTCACTGCCTCGATTTCTGACTTATAATACTGAATCTCCGGAATCGGATTCAACAAGAAAACCTTTTGGTCCAAGACATGAGCAAAACCAATCTCCATCAAAGTATTCCCGCCAATATAATTCTTAACCCCGTGCTTGTCAAAATTCATAACAAGAACAGCATCCGCGCCCTGCATCATCCTCCAAAACTCCCTGATGGCATCAGCATTCATCTTCTGATGAATCTTAATCTCCTCCTTCTCAACATCATTTTTCCCAATAAAAGGACTGGCGAGATTTGTCAAAAACGCATCATGACCAAGCTGGCAAAGCTTATCACGAGCTTCAATCAGCTTCTCAGTAAACTGCATGCTACCAATAATGCCAATTCTCATTCCAAAACAATCCTCTTTGAAAAACTTCCCCGATCTGCAGATTTTTTCTTTCTAACATCATCAACCTTATCAAAACCACCATATTGCTGAGAAATCGCGTGAACGACTTCAAGAACATCACCCAGTTCTTCAGCAGAAGGCTTGAGCTTAAACTCATGAGCTTCCTCAATCAGTTTCATAACCAGCAAATGCTTGAATTCATCTTCAGACGCAATATGCGTTTTAGGACTTTCACCCTTGGCTTTCATAATTTCAGGCACTTTATCACGAATAAGTTTCATCCAAACCACGCTCCCAAGCCAACCTGCTTGTCAGGCTCCTTACCAAACACACTCTCCAAACGAACACGCAACAACTCAATAGTCTGCTGCAAATAAGGACTAACATTATACTTCTTAGCAAGAGAAATAGTCGGCTCCAAATATTTAACAACAGACCCCTCGCTAATCGTAAAAATAATCTTGCCATTGCACTTAGTGCACTTGCCAACAAGAGGAGGACGCCTGAACTTCTCATTACAATGCACGCACCTAAACTCCTGCATTGAAAACTTCCTCAAATTACCCTTCGTATCCTTCAAAAAGTGCTTCTCAATAACAAGACGCGCGACATCACTCGCATCAACACTCCTAATACGATCGGCCAAGTCCATCTGACCCCTTAGCTTCTCCTCCATAGAAGGCAAAGTCTTGTAAGCACTACACCTCACAGTATGATTAAGATTAGTAATATCATGCGTGAACATCATCCCCTCATATTGAGTGGGCTTGCCCAAACACGCCTTAATCTGAGGAACCTTAACCTCCCAAGGAAGCTTGAAGTTAAGACTTGCCTCATACAATTCCAAAGGATAACGAGAAGCAATATCGACATCAAACGCCATGTCATCAACCTCGCTCGGAGCAAGAATACTAGTCAAAACAAGAGGAGTGTCCATGGTAGAACCACGACTGTCAGGAAGATATTTCTTGCTAAAATTCAAAAATGCGTCCATCAACAAAATAACACAAGCCTCATCACCATCACAATCACGCCTCGTAGCAGCGTGCAACAAAGGATGCGCGAACAAGCCCTGAGTCTTGCTGAAACCAATAATACGGGAAAGAGCCCCAGCGCTAGTATGGGGGGCAAGCGCGATAGTCAGCTGGCCAACCAATTCCTTGGCACCAGAAATATTGTAAACGCGAGGAAGACCATACAAGTATTCAAGCTCGTCATCAACATACTGCGCGATTTTCAACAAAACCTTATCCGCGCCATCATCAGGACTCTCATCACAACTAGGAAGAACAATGTCCTGAGGCTTCAACTCCAAAACCTGGCCATCATTAACCAAAGCCTCTCCTTTAATGTCTTTAAGATAGCCAAGCTCGCGCAAACGCTCAACACTAGTGCCGACTTCGCACGGCTTAAAATGAGTCAAAGGCAGCTGGGTCATATCATAACGAGTAGTGCCATCTTTGTAAACATGAACGCCATACCTTGCCCTCAAAACTCCCTTCCCAAGATGCTCTGGAATGTGCTCGCCATTGCTCGTACCCCTCACGCCCTTGATTAATTCAGGATAATCGCGAATCTTAAGCTGTTTAAGCACGCAATCAAAATAATGTTTTATGGGAATAGAACGGCGAGAACACGGCTCGGTCTCACCGTGAGTCGGACAAACCTCATGTTCAATCAATCCACACTTAATACACTTCCACTTTTGAATGGTCTTGCCACCGCAAACCTCGCACTTGCTCAACACAGTCTCAGCATTGCACTTGGCACAGAAAAATAAAGGAAAATCTGAAATCACCTTTCCGGCATCAAGCGCGCTCTTAAAACTCCTAAGCCTGCCGCCCTCCTCGCCAACAGGAAACAAAACATGAGGGCTTCCAGTAAGCTCTCTCTGCTTAGCCTTCTCAGGCCTGCCCATACGCGCGCCAATAAAAGTGCCGCACTTATCACGAATTGGAATGGAAGAAAACTGGTTAACAGAATCGAGAATAGGCTTATCTGAAAGTATGTACTTTTTCAGCTCGCTAGGCTTTTCCTCAGTCAAACGCAAAACAACGGCCAAAACGCTTGCGAATTCCTTATCAATAACTACGAACTCATTATTAATAAAAGAATGGGGCAAACCAATCAGCTCAATAGTGCGCTTGGCATCACTCTTAGGCAAAACGATCTTCTGAACGCCCTGCTCAGTAGCATGAACTTTCGCATGATCAAACCAATCAAGCAACAAACGCAATTCATCATGCGACAAAACATTCCAGTACAAAGAAAACTCGGGGTGCAATGGGACCTTCAGCGCGCGAGAAAGCCTGATTGATTCAAGCGCTGTCGGGAAAACGCGCAACGGGTCGGCGATAAACTGCTGAACACGCTCTGCTGACAAACCAATGGGAGACAAGTCAATGCCTTTCACTGCTTTTTCCAACTCCTGAGCCCACCATTCAGCACAATACCCTGCAGGAACCAAAACATGAGCACGATTAAAAAAATCACCATACGCGACAAGAATATCGCCCAAAAACAAAATCTCCTTAACCAAAGGATGAACACGTCTTGCCTCATCCAAAGAACGCACCTGCAAGACACCGCCATCCTGCAACCTGACGATAGGCCCATCAATAAGATCACAAGAAGTCATACTGGCAGCCTTGCCAGGACGCTCAGTCTTCAACTGCGTGCCAGTCGCAATATACTGATTAAGAAGATACATCGTGGCAGGATGCATTCCCTGAGCGCTAAAACCACTTGCTCTCGAACGACCATACCTGAGCCTGAAGCCACCAGCGCGCAAAGGATAACCCAAAACAGGCCTGCCGGCAACAAGATCAGAAATGTAAGTATAATCAGGAGCGATTTTCTGCGAAGAAGAACTGCTCGACTTTCCAGACTTTGCCTTCTTCTGAATAACCAAGAATTCCTCCAAGAAATTCCAAGTGGACAACCCAAAATCCCTTCCCCACGCGCTAATCTGCTTCCATAACTTCGGAGCCTTCAACGGAATACAGGAAGAAAGAACAAGACAATAACCACTCCTAATCTTGTTAGTAGGAATACGAGGCAAGTCCTTATAATTACTAACGTCGATCTTCTCACTCGGATCACCACTAACCTCAACAGGCAAGTTCTTCATCAAAAACTCGACTTCGGCATCGCTAGGAACATACTGCAAATTAGTAACACGCTCATGATAATCCTGAAGCTCAGTCATCGCACGCTTAATCTCATCAGGCTGGGCGTCATAAACGTCAAAACCCATACACTTACGCACGTAATCAGTAATAATAATGCTAACAGCAGCCGCAGTACCGCCAGCATTCCTAATTGGACCGGCAAAATTAACACAAATATACTCGCCCCTGCCATCAACACGCTTCTTAACCTCAATGTTAACAATACCGTCAAGAGGAGAACTGACAACGCCCACAGTAACATAAGCAAAACCGGTACGAATGCCCACTTCCATTGCCTCCTTCTTATCAGTAAACTTACAAAACTTCTCCTGAGCGACCTCTTCAGAAATTTTCAAAGCAACACGCCAGTCAAGACTCCCAAACTGTTTTTCCAGCTCAATAATACGCTCAACAACACCAGAATTAACAATCTGAGGAGCAATAACAGAAATCAGACCAACAACACGCTCCGCCATGTTTTCAGCGAGAGAAACTTCAACCTTGAGCTCAGGATCCGCCCCATTAGAACGCGCCTGTGAAGCAACAGAGTGAAGCCTAGACACCTCTGCCTTCAAATCATCAAAATATTTCTGCATTTCCGGAGATGCACTCGACATATCAAAACCTCTCCATCGACACTTGACGCGTCTGCAAATTAACAACAGGAACAACACCAGGCTCGGGATCATGGCCGACCTTCTCCTGGAAATCAGTCTTGGCCTGGAAACAACTCGCTGAAACAAGCGTAACACCGCGATAATTCAAAGTGCCTGCTTTATGAATGTGCCCTGCAAAAAACAAGTCAGGAACGCGCTCAATCACCAATGGGTCCATTCGAGGATCAGGAATGTACATTGTAGTAGTATGCTGAGGAGCAAGATGCCTTCTTTGCAACAAGAAACGCATGATTAGCGGAGCGCGGTCAGAAATATGCTTACCGCTGTTCTTAATGCTAGGAACTATTTCTCCATAATCATCAAAACTATAACCATGATACATCAAAACGTCCATGCCTTGGAATTCAGAAGAAGAATGAATATTCACAAAACAAGGATTGCAGACCATAGTGGCATTAGAAAGCTCCCATAAAGGACGGGTATATTCCTTCATCAACTTTGGCTGAGGCTCGCTAATCCTGCCAACATCATGATTGCCAGGACTGATAATAAGATGAACGTCCTTTCTGATTTTATCCAACAAACGAGCGCATTCCTTATACTGCTCCCTGATATCAGTAATGCTCAACTCCTTGTCCTGCTGAGGATAAATACCAACACCATCAACAAGATCACCGCAAATGAAAATATACGCGAGCTTGCTGGAAACGGGGTCGTTTTTATCGTTCACCCACTCAATAAAACGCTCAAACTTTTCCTGCTCAAAACGCGCAGAACCAACATGAATACAAGAAAGAACAGCGGCATAAGCCTCATCAGGAGCAGTTTTAGGCTCAGAAATAGGAATATCCGGCAACGTGACAGAGTTAGCAAAAACAATACCATCACCTAAAGTTCCAGAAACACCCAAAACTTCATCAAAAACGATATCGGCAGCAAGAGAATGAAGGTCAGTCCTTGACTTGGAAATAAGAACATTAATCGTTCCAGTAGTATCCTCCAAAGTAAGCATGACGTGCTCATTCTTAGTAGTCCTCTTATCCAGAACAATGCCAATAATTGAAACGGTTTCGCGATCCTTCTTAGAACGCAATCTCCCGATAGAGGTCAAATTCTGCAATTCCTGCCTTGACTGAAGTAGTTTTTCAATAGAACGATAACGCGCATTAAAATAATCGACAAAATCCTGAACAGACCGCTTCTTAGGCCTGTCATCATACTCAGAAACAATACGCACAGAAGAAAAATGTTCAGGCTTTGAACTCAACAAATCTTTAGGAGAAACCCCCTTCAAAAGAGCATCGTGCCATTGCTCAACAACATCAGGATGGCTAAGCCTATCGAGAACTTCACGGCTGACAAGCACGTTATGCTTCAAAAAAGTACTAACGATTTCCTTTTTTTTCACTAACTGTTCCATGAAAGCCCAAGCTCCTCAGACAAAATGCCCTTGATTTTTTGAGTAATCATATCATTAATACTCATACTAATCTCACGCGTCCTGCCATAACGACCCTTGCTGATAACCTTGGCATTAATTATGCCAAGCATGTCCAGTTCAGCAATAATATCACTAATACGGCGCTGAGTCAAAGGCCTCAAACCAGTCTGGGAACAATAACGCTCGTACAAAGAATAAATCTCGCCAGTAAAAACGCCCTGCTTCTGGGCACACGCGCCCAAAATGGAAAACAAAGTAACCTGATACTGCTTGGGCTGAGTTGCAACAACATCAATAATCCTATCCCGCTCAATTTTCTCCTCGGCCTGGTCAAGATGAGAAATAGCGACCTTTGCATCATTCTGACGCTCAGCAAGCTCGCCAGAAACGCGCAAAAGCTCTAAAGCGCGACGCGCATCACCATGCTCACGGGCAGCAAACGCCGCACACTTCTCAAGAACACCTTCTTCGAGAACTTTTGGATTGAAAGCAAGCTGCGCGCGCTGTTGGAGAATGTTCTGAATCTGTTCAGCATTATATGGGGGGAAAATAAGCTCTTCCTCACTTAACGAGCTTTTAACACGAGGATCGAGCTGGTCAGTAAAAACAAGATCGTTAGAAATTCCGATCAACGCAATTTGGGTGTTCTTCAATTCGGAATTAATCCTTGTAAGATTATACAAAAGCGCGTCACCTGCCTTGCCAACAAGCTGGTCAATCTCGTCCAAAACCAACAACAAAACATGCTTTTCCTTTTCAATGGTATTGAAAAATATGTGATACACCTCATCTGTCGGCAGACCGGTAGGAGGAATGTTCTTCCCATACTCGCGCAAAAGCTGGGCAATAATACGATACTCGGTATCAGCAAGCTTTTTCAGCTTACAATTAATATAAATGACCTTTACTGGAAGCTTTTTTCCATGCGCAATATCCAACAATTGCTGTGTTGTGTACTTGACGGTGAGCGTTTTCCCAGTGCCAGTCTTGCCATAAATAAAAACGTTAGAAGGCCTATCACCCCTCAAAACAGGAGCGAGCATATTTGCAAGCTGGTGAATCTGTTCATCTCTATGAAAAATCTGGTTTGGCGAGTAGTTAGACTGCAAAATAGCCTTATTCTTAAAAATAGGCTGTTTTTCCAAATACCTCTCAAAAAAATCAACCAACCCCTTTTCCTTCATGTGGAATTTGCATTGCCGTTTTATATATAAATGTTTGTAGACCCCACACCCCATGATTTCGTATGGAAAAAAGAGGGCTGTTGTGTGTTGTTTTTGTTTTTTGTTAAATTATTATGTAGTAGTTAGTAGTCTTTTTGACCGTTATAATTATTTTCTATATGATAAATAATTATTAAATAAAGAAAACAATAAAACTACAAAAATAACTTTAATTTTAATAGGGGCAGTTTGCACTGGAAGAGAGGGGGGGGGCGTATATGAGCAGTATATAAACGAGTTTTCGCCACTCAGCAATAGCAAAAAAGAGAAACATTTATATATTGGTTATACCTACGCATGAGTAACAACAAAACTGCGGAGGTCGCGGAGTATCAAATGATTGTCCAAAAGGATTTTTTAAACAAGCTCAAAGATTTTGGTTTAAACAGTTATGAAGCCAAATTATGGACTGCTTTGCTATCACGCGGAGTCGCAACAGCAGGAGAGCTTTCTGACATAGCAAACGTGCCAAGAAGCAGAAGCTACGACGTTCTCGAATCACTAGAAAGAAAAGGATTCGTAATAATGAAACTAGGCAAGCCAATCAAATACATAGCAGTACCACCAACAGAAGTACTAGAAAGAGTCAAAAAGTCAATCCAAGAAGACGCTGACAAACAAGTAGGACTTTTGGACACAATACGCAAAAGCGAAGTACTCGACGAGCTAAGCACACTCCACAAACAAGGAATAGAACTCGTCGAGCCATCGGACTTGACAGGCGCAATAAAAGGAAGAAACAACCTATACAATCACATTGCATCAGCAATAAAAAACGCAGAAAAATCAGTCAGTATAATGACAACCATGCCAGGACTTGCACGCAAGTCAGAAGCACTAAAAAACGCATTCCAAAAAGCAAAAGAAAAAGGAGTAAGAATACGAATTCTATCTCCGGCACCAGTCAGCCAGGCAAAAACCCTATCAAGCATGGCACAAGTCAAACAAACAGACGCAGTGCCAGCAAGATTCTGCGTTGTAGACGGCAAACAAATCACATTCATGGCGCTAGATGATGCGGACATACACCCTAACTACGACTTCGGAGTCTGGGTCAACGCACCAACCTTTGCCAAATCATTTGAAAACATATTCAACATGATTTGGGAAAAGCACTGATCAACCCAAACCTTTTTATACTTCTCGTTTATAAATAGACTTTAAGAAAGAGGTGTATTCATATGGCAGAAGAAGTCCTTATTCGAATCGTACTCGCAGTCATCGTTGGAGTTCTTTTTGGAATAGTATACTGCATGAGAGTCCTAGTATTAATGGAACGAAGAGTGGCAAGAATAGAAGAGCACATAGACAACATGGTACATAAAGTCCTACAAGAAGAAATCAGAATAGAAAAAGGCAAGCGCAGAAGATAATGCAAATACCGCCAGAATTTTCTTCGCCAATTCTACAAGAAAACACAAGTAAAATCTACAAAGACAGAATGCTAAAAGGAGCGCTCATAAGACACTTTGCAAACGCGCTGTACTCTATAGCCTACAACCTTGAGCAAGCAATACCAAAAGGCAGCACAATCTGCGCGTTCTACCCTAAAACCATACTGCAACACATACTCCCAAAAATAGCGCAACAAAAAAACTGCAAGGTCATAGTTATCGGGGGAGAAAAAGAAGCAACACAAGCTTTGCTTGAAGCAGGCGTCCTGAATAAATATTCATGTCTTGAAGACGCTGACATCTTTCTAACAGAACCGGATGGGCTGACAACAAACGGAATACTTGCCAGGCCAGAAGAAACAAAACTATTGCACCAGTACAATCCAATGGCAGTTGCAAGCATACTACAATGGACGACAACACTTCCAGCCACACATGATCAAGTCCATGCCGCCAAAATAATATCGGAAATCGGAATCCACACTCCAGAAAACTTCAAAGAAGAAATCAACGTTTTTTCTTGGCTAAAACCTTCAATTCCTTATCCAACTTTACAATCTCAGATTGCAACTCCTTAATCTTCTTAGAATTATCCTCCAAGTCCAACAACAAGCCGCACTCAGGGCACTTAAAATTAAAATCGTGGCTCTGCTCGAAATCCAAGCGCAAGCACTTGCTTGTGCAAATGTAAAATTGCGTTGTTTTCTCCCTATTCAACCGCTCAATCAACCGTTCAAACTTCTTTTTCTTAATATCCTTGATCAAATCCTTAATTCGTTTCTGATTAAAAGTCCAATAATAAATGTACCAACCCTTCTTCTTGTCCTTCTTACGAATAAAACTAACAAGATTGTTATCATAAAGCCTGTAAAGCATGTTTCTCGTAAGATTAATCTCTTTGCGAATGCTATCGGCCAATTTAAATTCAGAAACGTTGCTCTTATTCCTCAAAGCCTTAACGAGCGGCAACACATCCTCGCCAGCGACTTCAGAAATAACTTCCTCGACAATCTTACCGGTGACCTTCATTGTCAATTTTTCCCACCTCCCGTTTATAAGCTTTTCGTCAGTTCATCAAACGTCAAACCACGACGAGAAGCCAACTCAGGCGTAATTCCTAAATTAAGCCCAGAATCCTCCAAATCATCAGGAGTTAAGAAACGCCATTCTTTCCTAAAAAACCTAACAGCAACCAAAGGTCGCGCGCCAGCCATCTTAGCATAAGCCACGAGCTCTTCAACTTCGCGCTTTTCCAAATACTGATACTTAGAATTAGTCGCCTTGCACTCAATAGCCAAATTAATACCTGCTTTGTTTGCAATAATGTCCGGAGAAGGATACTTCATACTCCCACTGCCCGCAACCCTGCAAGCAGTCCACTCATTAGTAGCCCAAAAGGCATGAATCAATTCACGTTCGGCATCAGACCCCTTTGATTTGTTGGACATGCAATATTCACTAAATTAGAAGCATAAAAACATTTGCATAATTAAAAAAAGGGCAAAAAAGGAAAATATTAAATAAACAAGGCAGAATAATGCTCCTTGAGGTGGTTTACGATGGTACAAAACTCTAAAAGACTAATCCCGCTCGCTGCAATGGAACAAATAATGAAACAAGCAGGAGCAGAACGCGTTTCAGACAAAGCAAAAGCGGCACTAAAAGAAGTCCTAGAAGAATATGCAAAACAAGTAGCAACAGACGCGGTCAAATTTGCATTACACGCAGGAAGAAAAACAGTCAAAGCAGGAGACATCAAGCTAGCAGTTAAAAAATAATCAAACAATAAGCTTCATCAAATCATACGCGCAGACAACATTATCAAAAGCAGTACGAGCATCTTCCTCAATCTCCAAAGTGTTCTTATAACGCGCGCTAAAATGAGTCAGCACTAACTTCTTCACACCAGAACGACTGGCAATCTGCGCAGCCTCAAGAGCGGTCAAATGACCATGCTCAACAGCCTTATCCTTCAACTTACTAGTGTAAGTGCTATCAATTATCAATACATCGGCATCAGCAGCAAGCTTAAAACAATTCTCATTAACAAGAGTATCAGTCATGAACACGACCTTCTTGCCTTTAACCACGCTTGTCGCATCATTAATTGAAACTTTCTTGCCCCTAAACTCAATACTCTTTCCACGCTGCAATTCACCAAGCAAAGGACCATCAGGAATTCCAAGTTTTTTCACAAAATCAACCTTAATCCTGCGCCTATCTTTTTCAACGAACGCAAAAGCAGCACAAGGAACAGGATGCGTCATCGGCAAACTCTCCAACCTATAATCCTCGTTCTCAAAGAAAATACCCTCATGAACTTCAGTAATCTTAATGTTGAACTTGGTCTCAAACTCAATACCACCAAACAAAGCCTGGAAAGCATGCTTGCTGCCACGAGGACCATAAATTTCAACAGAACGACTCAATTCAAGAGACGCAATAGTAAGCAACAAACCAGGCAAGCCAAGAATATGATCGCCATGCCAGTGAGAAATACAAATCTTAGTCACATCAGCCAAAGAAATTCCAGCAATCCTCATCTGACGCTGAGTGCCCTCACCGCAATCAAACAGAATGCCATCTCCCTTAAACTTCAAAAAAACAGCGCTCGGATTCCTATCCTTCGTCGGCATCATACAAGACGTGCCCAAAAAAGTAATCTGCATGATAACAAAATCCTCCTCGAGGTTTATAAACCTATAGCAAATCTTTTTAAATGCATATATTCGAGACTATAGTATGGAAATAATCAAAGCAGTACTGCAAAAAGACTCAGTAACAACAGAAAACAGCCAGCTGGCAAGAGAACTATTTGAAAAAAGCAGTTATGGAACACTACTTGCAGACGGCAGAGTAAAACTATCATACTTGGAAGCAGCATATCTTGCAGAGAAACAAAAAATCACAGTCCTAGACGGCAAAAAAAGAGGACTAAAATCTGAAAAACTCACGCAAAAAGCAGCAAGAAAAGAACACGACTTCTGGACACGATATGCAGTGTTCAAAGACTTCAGAAACAGAGGATACGTCATAAAAACAGCGCTCAAATTCGGAGCAGATTTCAGAGTATACGCAAGAGGAGTAAAGCCAGGGCAACAACACGCCAAATGGATAGTTTACCCAGTACGCGAATCCGCCAAGATGACATGGCAAGAATTCGCGGCAAAAAACAGAGTAGCACATAGCACAAAAAAGAACTTACTCATCGCAGTTGTGGACGACGAAGAAGACGTCAGCTACTGGGAAGTAAGCTGGACGAGACCATAAAAACTTAAATACCATTAACATAGAATTTTTCTTATGGAATACAGGGATAAAATACTGGAACTAGCAAAAACAACACCAGTACTGCCAAGCGGCGTTGCAAAAGCACTAGCCACCAACAGCATAATGGCAGGAGCAATGCTGTCAGAAATGTGCTCAAAAGGACTACTAAAAACATCAGCACTCAAAGTAGGAGGCTCGCCACTCTACTACGTACCCGGAAATGAAGTACAACTCCTAAACCACCTGCAAAACCTGAACGAAAAAGATAGAAGAGCAGTCCTAAAACTCAAAGAAGAAAAAATAATCAGAGAAACAGAAGCAGACCCGCTAACACAAGTCTCACTAGCACAAATCAAAGACTTCGCAAAACCACTAATAGTAGCTTATCAGGATAAACAAGAAAGATTCTGGAAATGGTTTGAGCTAACAGACAAAGAAGCAGAAGAACAAATAAGACAAAAACTGGCGCCAATCGCACAGCCAGAACCCCCAAAAGCACAACCAGAGCCACCAAAAGCAAAACCCCTGCCAGAAACACCAAAACCACAACCAAAACAGGAAACACTCTCTCCAAAAACAGAAACACCACCAACAGGAGACTTCTGGCAAAAAGCACAAACGTTCTTCACGCAAAACAATATCACAATACAACAACAAACAACCGTCAAGAAAAAAACAGAATTCGACCTGACAATCACAATCCCATCACCAGTGGGCGCGCTAACCTATTACTGCAAAGCAAGAAACAAGAAAAAAATAACAGACGCAGACATAAGCTCAGCATACGTCCAAGGACAAATACAAAAACTGCCAGTAATATTCCTAACAGACGGAGAACTAACAAAACAAGCCAAACAACTTCTGACACAACTAAAAGGCATAACGGTGAAACAAGTCTAATGGGCGTAAACTTCAAAGACATCATAATAAGGCATCCAATACAACTCGAAGACCTATCAGGCAAAACACTAATCGTAGACGGCTACAACATGCTCTACCAATTCTTAAGCACAATAAGAAGCAGAGACGGAAACCTGCTAACAGACCACCACGGGCACGTAACCAGCCACCTAATAGGACTATTCTCACGAATAACAAACCTAATGCAAAAAGGAATTAAGCTTGCATTCGTGTTCGACGGCCAAGCACCGGAACTAAAACACCGCGAACTGGCAAAAAGAGCAGAACTAAAGAAAGAAGCACAACAAAAATACGAACAAGCACTAGCGGCAGAAGACACACAAGCCATGCAAAAATATGCGGCAAGAACGTCCAGACTAACAAGAGACATGGTAGACCAAGCAAAAGAACTGCTTACTGCCCTAGGAATACCATGGGTGCAAGCACCAAGCGAAGGAGAAGCACAAGCAGCACACATGGTAAAAAAAGGACACGGATGGGCTGTTTCATCGCAAGACTACGATTCGTTATTGTATGGAACCCCAAGACTAATACAGAATTTGTCAGTCGAAGGCAGGCGCAAAATACCTGGCAAGCTAGCCTACACAAAAGTAGAGCCATTACTAATTGACCTGCAAGAAAACCTCAAAGCACTAGATTTGACAAGAGACCAACTCACCTGGCTCGCAATACTAGTAGGAACAGACTATGCGCCAGGAGGAGTAAAAGGAATAGGACCAAAAAAAGGGCTCACACTGGTAAAACAACACAAAACGCCAGAAAAAATATTCGAAAATTTGAAACTAGACGACGTCAGCTGGGAAGAAGTCTTAAAAGTCTTCCAAAAAATGCCAGTCACAGACAACTATGAACTAAACTGGAAACCAGCCGACCGAAAGAAAACCTACCAATTTCTAGTAGAACAACACGACTTCGGAGCAGAAAGAGTAGAAAAAACATTAGACCAAATCGCGCCAGCCAAACACCAAAAAGGACTCGGCGACTTCTCATGACAACACTAAAAGAAGCACTCAAGAAAAAACTTACACAAAAAGAGCTCTCAGTCCTAAGAGGCAGTTTTGACGTAATAGGCGACATCGCAATAATAGAAATCCCGCCACAAATCAAAAAACGAGAAAAAATCATCGGACAAACACTACTCTCAATACTAAAAAATGTAAGAACAGTCGCAGCAGAAGCAGGAGAACACACAGGCAAATACAGAAGACAGAAACTACGCATAATAGCAGGACAAAAAAAGTTTGAGACAACACAAAAAGAAAGCGGAATCATTCTAAAAACAAACGTAGCAAAATGCTATTATTCACCGAGACTCGGCAGTGAAAGACTGCGCATTGCCAAACTCGTAAAAAAAGGAGAAAAAATATTGGTGGCAGGCTCGGGCATAGCGCCATACCCCATAATACTCGCAAGACACTCGCCTGCAAAAGAAATCACAGGAGTAGAAACCAACCCGGTTGCGCACAAATACGCGATTGAAAACGTCAAGCTAAACAAAGTAAAAAACATAAAACTAATCAAAGGCGACATTAAAAAAATAAAACTAGGAAAATTCGACAGAATAATACTCGCAATACCACACGAAGGCGTAAAGCTTGCACCAGCTGTTCTCAAATTCGCAAAGAAAGGAACAAAACTCCATGTCTACGACTTTGCCTTTGAAGAAAACCTAGAAGAACCAGCCCGCAAATTGAAGAATTGCAAAATATTGCGCGTTGTCAAAACACAACAAGTAGGAGTCAGAAGGTATAGAGTATGCGTTGACGCGATTACCCAAACATCTTGAGATAATCTTCGCCTTCCATCGCAACTTCGGCAGCAACCTTGGGAATCGCGCTCAAGAAATCCGCTTCTTTAATCTTAGTGCGGTTATCCCTGATAGCAAAATAACCAGCCTCAGTTGCAACAGCCTTGATCTCAGCACCACTAAAACCATCCAAAGCCTTGATGATCTTCACAGAATCAATCTTGCCAATTGTCATATTCTTAGTATGAATCTTGAAAATCTCCCTTCTAGCATCCTCGTTAGGCAGGGGCACGTGAATAAGCCTGTCAAGCCTTCCAGGACGAATAATGGCTGAGTCCAAAATATCCCTCCTGTTAGTACAACCAATAATCTTAACATTATCCAACGGGTTAAAACCATCGATCTCAGCAAGCAACTGCATAAAAGTACGCTGAACTTCACGCTCACCACTCGTTCCAATATCAACACGCACAGCAGCAATCGCGTCAAGCTCATCAATAAAAATAATACTTGGAGCTTTTTCCCTCGCAAGCTGGAAAATCTCCTTAACCAACTTGGCACCCTCACCAATAAACTTCTGAACAAGCTCGCTGCCAACAAGTTCGACAAAAGTACTCTTCGTGCTGGCAGCAACAGCTTTTGCGAGCAAAGTCTTACCAGTGCCCGGAGGGCCAAACAACAAAATGCCCTTAGGAGGCTCAATACCAACCTTCTTGAAAAGCTCAGGCTTCAACAAAGGAAGCTCAATAACCTCCTTAAGCTCCCTCTCCTGGTCCTTCAAGCCGCCAACCTGCTCCCAAGAAACAGTCGGCTTCTCGATAATAACGAACTTATCAGCATCAAAACGTCTGATCTGCGGCATCTTGCGCACAACAGTCAAATTCTTCTGCTCAGCAAGAACAAGATCCCCAACAGCAAGCTTGCTGCAACCCTCCATTATGTCAACCAAAAACTCGTTGCCATTAGGAAGCCTGATAAGAACCTTGTCGTCAACAATATCCCTAACCTCACAAGAAATCAAAGGAGTACGCTTGAACTTCTCCAGCTCACGCTCAAGATTCTCAACACTCTCACGCAAGAAACGATTCTCTTCCTCAAGCCCGCTAATATCGGCCTGATAACCAAAAGTCACACTGCCCTTCGTAGTACTGTTGTCTTTGTCACCCATCAAGCCAACACCACAAATAAGGGTATTTAAACTTTCCGCCGAATAACAGCCAAACTCTTAGGCGCTCTCGTCAATAAAACAGGCCCTTTTTCAGTCACAAGAACGTCATCTTCAATGCGAATTCCGAATTTACCAGGATACGTTCCAGGCTCGATAGTCACAACATTCCCAGCTTCCAAAACCCATGGCCTCGGCTGAACATCATGCACTTCAACACCCAAAGAATGACCAACACGATGAATCATAGTCCTCCCGACTTTTTCTTTAGAATATGAATCAATATTATCAAAAACTTTTCCTGGAACAACCTGCCTAATACAATCCTCCTGAACCTTCAACAAGCTCGAGTACACTTTCCTATCACTCCCGCTTGGACTTCCAATAAAAACAGTCCTCGTAATATCAGAACAATAATTCTTGTAAACAATACCAAAATCTAAAACAGTAAAACCATTCAATCTTGAGCTAGTTGGAATATGATGCGGAGTAGCGCCATTCTTACCACTTGCAACAATCGGCGCAAAACTCGGCTCAAAACCAAGCTGACTCATACGCAATTTCAAAAAACTCGCAGCATCTAATTCAGTCTTTAAAAAAGGCAATCGTTTGCACAATTCATCAAATAATACATCAGCAATCGCGCAAGCTTTAGTAATTCTCGCAATCTCATCTTTCGTCTTAACGACGCGCAAATCCCTGCAAACCCCGCCAACATCCACCAGTTCGGCATTCCACTCATCCTTAACGCGCCCCGCGTGCAGATAAGAAAGACTGCCAGAAACAACACCAATACTATCCCCCTCAAAATGAGAATGAATAACTTTTAAGAAATCCCTCTCGACTTTAACAACATCAACAAAAGAACTTCTTGCCATTCTTTCAGCCTCAAAACCAGGCACGAACAACAAAGCCCTTCCTTTAGCCGGAACAGCAAGACACGCCATATCAGGCTTCACACCAGCAAAATAAGTCAAATTAGCATCAGAATCAAAAAACAAAGCAAAATCAATATTGCCATCAAGCAAACGCTTCTGGAAATCGCGCAATCTCATCTCGTAACCGCAAAACCCTTAACCTCTTCCAAAAGCTTAGCAGGATTACCCTTTGAGAAATGCTTTCTGACAGGCTCAATAAGCTGGTCAAGATGGCTGGCAACAGTATTTTTCAAATCCATCGGATGAATCTTGCCCTCACCATACGCTCTCTCCAAGTCAGCAAAAGAATGATAAGAAACATTACCACCAAACTTGGAAGGCCTCTTAATCTCAACCTCCTTAAAACGCTCGAACAAAATATACCTGCAATACTCAAGAACAGGATTTTCAACAACCTGCTTTTCAGGGCACCACGCGCGGCTGATCTTACGCTTAATATCATCAGAAGAATCATCCATGAAAATACTGCTATCAGGATTACTCTTGCTCATCTTCAAAGAAATAGCCCGTTCAACACTATCCTTAACATCAGAAGCAGGCTGCAACAAGCCCATCAACATATGATGATGAACGGCAACAGGAGGCTTAAATCCGAGCTTAGGCGCAATCTCCCTCGCAAGAATGTTTACCTTGCGCTGGTCCATTCCAAGCTGGCAAATATCAACCTCAAGCTGGAAAATATCAGCGGCCTGCATGGCAGGATACAACAGCATAGAAACATGCTGCACATCACTTTCCTTCCTGCCCATGATCTGACTGCACCTAACCATGCGCTGAATAGTAGTATGCCTAGAAATTTCAACAATCTTCTTCCAATAAGCCCGGTCTTCAATAAAATTACTGCAATTAACAAACTTAACCCTGTCCAAATTCATGCCACAAGCCTTCCAAACTTCAACAAAATACTCGCCCGCAGTATGAATCTTATCTAAATCACCGCCAAGCTTATTGTTAAGCCAAGCATGCCAGTCAGCAACCAGCATCTTAAAAGTACAACCAGCATCAGTCATCTTGTTAACATTAATAGCACGCACCAAGCCCTGAGCGATATGAATTCTGCCACTAGGCTCAAAACCGTCATAAGCAACAGGATTCTTCTTCTCAGAAAGCAACTTAACAAGCTCTTCCTCAGTAATAACTTCCTGGCCAACCTCCTTGATTAAAGCCAAGCGCTCCTCGTTTTTCATACAACCAACACCCGCACCCATTTTTATAAATCTTTGCACTGGACAACACCACACAAACTATAAAAGCCAACCAACAAAGCCAGAACACAATGAAACTAATACCAGTCTCAGCACTATCAAGCTGGGTTCACTGCCCAAGACAATTCTATCTATCATACGTGCTAGACGTTGAAGAGCCACCAAAAGACGTAATGATACTTGGACTCATAAAACACAAACTACACGAAACAATGACACAAGAAGACCAAGGCGTCATTACCACACTTAAAGAAACAGACAACCTGCAAGAAATCTTCCAAGCAAAATTCACAAAGTTACTCCAAGCAATAATAGTCAATCAAGCCAACGCGCTACGAATGGTAAACGTACCGCTCACAACAGCATTCCAAAAAGCACTCCCAATAGTAAAATTTGAGGCAATAGACAGAGCAAACAGAATAATGCCATTATTACAAAAAGGACTAACAGGAGAAGAACTCTGGCACTCCATCACGCCAAAAGTAAAAACAGAATACTCCCTGCAAAGCAAAAAACTAGGACTCAAAGGAAGAATAGACAGACTAGAATACCATGACAGCACACTACTCCCAGTAGAACTCAAAAGCGGAAACCCGCCACAAGAAGGAGTCTGGAACGCACACAGAATACAAGCGGCAAGCTACGCCCTAATGCTAGAAGACGCGTTCACAACAACAGTACCAGAAGCAATAGTCCAATACGTAGACCATAATTCCAGAAGACCAGTAGTACTCAACCCATTCCTACGCGAACACGTCATAGAAGTCGCAAACGCAGTCAAAACCTGCCTGGAAAGCAAAGAACTGCCCGACGGGTGCGGGAAAGAAAACTGCACATCCTGCAAGAACCATGTTTTCGTACAAAACCAGTTATAACAGCCAAAAGAAACCTTTAAATAGTATATGAATTTGAAAGCTGTTATCATTCAAGAAAGGTGATACGCAATGCTTGACGATCAAAAAAAGTTCTCAAAACAACTAATAGGCAAGACGGTAGTAAGCAAGAGCGGAAAACGCTTCGGCGAAGTAGGAGACATCGTCTTTGAAGTCAAATCAGGCGAGCTAATCCACGTAGTACTCAAAAGCCCAACACAATACACAGAAAAACTAGAGCTAGAAAAAGGAAAATCAGGAGAGTTATTAATACCATTCAGCGCAGTAATCGCAATGGGCGACTTCCTAGTCGTTTCTGAAGAAGACATAGTATAATTCTACTTCACAAATCTTTTTATAGATACAACTTAGCCAAAACTACATGGGGCGTCGCCGAATGAAATTCGACGGGTCCCATATTCACTAACGCTCATATGGGGGAAGAATCATCAGTAATCTGGACAGAGAAATACCGCCCAAAAACATTTGACGACCTGAAAGGCCAAGAACAAATAGTCATCAAACTCAAGGCATTCGTCAAACAGAAAAACCTGCCCCACTTACTATTCTCAGGACCAGCAGGAGTAGGCAAAAGCACACTAGCACTAGTCATAGCACGCGCGTTCTTCGGGGAATCATACAGGGAAAATTTCCTCGAACTAAACGCGAGCGATGAAAGAGGAATAGACGTAGTCCGCAGTAAAGTCAAAGATTTTGCGCGAACAAAAGCAATAGGAAATGTACCATTCAAAATCATCTTCCTAGACGAGTGCGATGCTTTGACAAAAGAAGCACAACAAGCACTACGCAGGACAATGGAAAACCACACCAGCACGTGCAGGTTTGTACTCGCAGCAAATTACAGCAGTAAAATAATAGACCCAATACAAAGCAGGTGCGCGATATTCAGATTCAAACCGCTCGCAAAAGAACACATCCTCTCACTTATCAAAAATATAGTAGCAAAAGAAAACCTCAACATGCCACAAGAAGCACAAGAAGCGCTAGTAACAGTGGCAGAAGGAGACGGCAGAAGAGTCAACAACATACTACAAAGTTGTGCAGCAGTCGCAAAAACAATAACGCCAGAGACAATCTACTCGCTCGCATCAGTAGCAGAGCCAGCAGAAGTCAAAGAAGTACTCACAACAGCACTCAAAGGCGACTTCATAAAAGCCAGAGAAAAACTACTAGACGTAATGCTCCGCTACGGACTATCAGGACTAGACGCAATAAAACAAATACAAAGCGAAATCTGGAACTTAGAAATAGACGGCAGGAAAAAAGTCACGCTCATAGACAAATGCGGAGAAACAGAATTCAGACTAGTAGAAGGCTCTGATGAATTTGTCCAGTTAGAAGCATTGCTTGCACAATTCGTTCTTGCAGGCGCTTAATTACTCGCCAGAACTCTTAACAGCCAAAGTAGTCTGTGTAGTCTGCTCGTAATCATAAATGACTTCCATGTTGACCAATTGCTCAAAGTCAGACCTTGAAGAAACACTCTGAGTACAAGAGACAATCTTACTGCCACCATACAAAGTCACAAAACCCTCGCTGCCAACAGCAGTATTATCAAAACCAGTACAACCCAAACCTTCCAAACCACTGCTCACAATAACATAAACCCTGCTCTCCTTCTTACGCTCGCTCCTATCACAAAAAGAATTCCTCTCAAACACAATGCCCTGACCAGAGTTCTTAATTTCGAACGTGAAGCCAATCTTATCCTTAGCACGAGCACTTTCCTTAAAGCTGGAAATCTGAACAGGAGCGCCACTATTCGAAACAGGCTTGTCCTGATTAATCTCACAAATACCGCCAGCAGTCGGAGTCAAAATGTTCTCACGAACGCACAACTTGCTAACAGCCTTAGTCCTGTACAAATAACACAAGTCAGCACGAATAGTAAATTGCGCGGAAGAACCAGCAATAGGACCCTTATGATTCAAACCAACAAACTCGACAAAAACAGGAGGGCCAGGAAGAATACCCTGCGCCTGCTTCCTATTCTCAATAACATCATCCGGAGCGTTCAGAGTCAAATCCATATCGCTCTTTCCAAACTCAGCAGGATTAATACCAGAAATACTAACTTTAACATTCTCGCTCTTGACAAGAGTCTCGCCCTTGTTCTCCAATTTCACCACAACATCAAAAGGATCGCCGCCACCATCAAAAACTTCAGACCTGAAATCCTGAAAGCCAAGAGCCAAGCCCTGAGTTCCACCAATAAAAGGAGTCTCAATACTAACCTGCTTCTTAGCGCCACCCTTACAGGCAACAATAAGAAGAGCCAACATCAAAACAATAAACAATCGCCTCATTTTACAGTTTTCACTCCAAACAGCTTATTAAACTTTACGCAACAGGCCTGATTTCAATCGGCCTTGCAATACTCTGCCTATAACCATAATGTAATATGATGTTCAAAGGAGTCAAATAAGCACTCTGGCCAAGCATGCCACCATACTCACAATACAACGAAGCCATACCATTAGCCAACCTGACAAAGCCCTGATTATCAACAGGCTTGCAGCCAGCAAGCTTAGTTCCGGAAATGGTAACATCAGCAACTCGAACAAAATCAATCTCATCAAAACCAAGACCAGGATTATAAGGACTGCACTTGTCCAAATACTGGCCTCCAAACTTGAAAACATCACCGCCACCAACATTCTGAATATTAATCGTAAACCTCGTCTTACCAGGAGACGGGTCAACCTGCACACTCGTCACAGCAATAGGAGCGCCCTGACTGCCAGGACTAATCGTTCCCGGAGAACAAACACGCTGCTGGCTAGTAGCAGCGTAAGGATTTGGATCAATACAAACCTGAGCACTAGCAACAGTCTCATAATGATAACAAGCAGTAGCCAAAATCGTCGGCTGGTATTTATCAATACGCTTGCCAGACAAAGACTGAATAACACCCTTGAAATTAACAACATTAATACCGCCCTTAGGAATAAACGGACCTCTTCCTTCAAGTTCTGGAATAGGAATTCCATTCGTATTGATTCCTGTTATTATAGTGTTATCAAAACCGGACAAGAAAATCGCTCCATCCTGCTGGCCAATAGTGGTTGTTCCCCTGTTCTCGACCTGAATCATCACATTAAACGGCTCACGATCAAATAATCTAGGCGGAGGCAAGTTCTGAACAAACTCCATCCTGATACCCTCAGTGCCATAACGAAAATCAGTAACCTGAGGCTCTGTAGACTTCCTAGCGCACGAAACTAAAACAAGCAAGAACAATACGAACAACACACTCTTTTTCATACCCTTCAATTCAATCACTTCCTTATAAATACTTTTTGGTGCTACTTACACGACTCTTGCCCAGGAAGACGCGTAATCTTCATAGGCAAAACAGCCGTATTGACATAACCATAACTAATCTCAACATTCAAAATGCTCGTGAAAGTTCCTTCTGCTGACCCAAACTTTGCATCCTCATTATCACAAATAAAGCGCACTTCCTTACCAGCCTCAAAACGAACAGGATTCGGAGTACAAGACAAAGGCCTGCCCTGCAAGTCAGCCTTAACAGTAGCGTAACTCGACAAACGCGCTTTAGACTCCTCACCGCCAGTACAAGCAAGCTCAGCACCCTCCTCAGTCACAACAGTGCCAAGACCAACATGCTGGACATAAACGGCAAACTTAGGACTAATTTTATTGCCCTCAGGCACCATCAAAGGCTCAACCCTCGTAATAGCAACAGGAGCGCCCTGACCGCCAGAGAGAGAAACTGGCTCAGCCCTACAGGGCTTCTGAGGATTCACGTTCTTCGTATCAGGATCAATACAAACCTGCACTCCAGCAGAAGTTTTGTACGTATAACACGCCTGAAGAATTAAAGGAGAATCATAACTTTCCAACTGCTCAGGCAAACCAACATTCTTCACCTTAAACTCAAACTGAGCAACACCGCCCCTAGGATTAAACTGAGACTTGCCCTCTAAATCAAAAGACTTCTGCTTCTCTTCCATTTTCACCGGCTTTAAAGTCTGCTCTTCCAAAATAAAAGACCTAATCCCGCCCTCAATATCCAACGCGCCAACATTCTTCATATCAACAAGAACATTGGCCTCCTGACACATCAAAAGATCTTTCATCGAATTAGGATTAAAAGAAACCTCCAAAGCAGAAGTACCAGTCATAACTTCAGCAGACTGAGGCAATTTCTTCTGCACTGGACCCATACAAGCAACCAACAGCAACAGGACAAAAATTACTTTTTTCATACCTTAGACTCCGCAGGACGCACAGTCACACTGACCTCTTTCTTCACAATGTACTTGTAAGTCACAGTCAACTTAAAACTTCTGATAGCCAAAGGAGCATTAGCCAGCAAAACATCAGGGTCATTAATCTTCGTCTGCACCCTGATAGTCTTTGGCAATACAACAGGAGAAGTAAACAATTTCTTGAGCAAATCACCGCTTAAAGTACAAGTATGCTCTTTTCCAGCCTGAACAGGACAACTAATCTTCTCACCGCTAACAGAATCAATAGACATTCCAGGAGGAACAGTTATTATCAATTTTCCAACCTCAAAAAGCTCGCCCTCAAACCAATTACGGTCCAGCGTAATAGTCAAAGTCGGACCAAAGGTACCATCACCAACAGTTTGAGCACCAGTAATTTCAGACACAAGCGCAGCAGTCGGCGGGTTAGTCTCGCCCAAAATCTGAATTTCCTCTTCTTCTGACAGCAAAGCAATCGGCTGCTGGCCAACGCCTAACCCAATCTTCAAAGGGCCACCAGTATAAACTGCAAGCGGATTCTTATCAGTAATACCAAAAGCGTCAAGAGGGTCAAGCTGTTGTCTTCGCAAAGCCCTAATACGATCCTGCTCCATAAAATAACCCTTCAAATAAGAACTCGTTGTAAAATTAAACGAAGTTTCAATAATAATATTCGCACTACCACCTGTATTATCAAAAACAGGCTTGGCAGACATAATACAGTCCAAATCCTGCAATTCATACTCTTCGACAGAAAACTGCGAACGAGGCCTAATCTCGCCAGTCAACTTTTCAGCCCAATCCTCAACATAACAACGCACAGAAATCCTGACAGGCTCAACAGTCTTAAAAGATTCAGCCCTCAAACGCGCATAAACGTCAATAACCTCATTCTCCTTAACAATCTGTGCAACAGCACCAACATCATCCAAAAACACGCCAAGAGGCCTCTCACTCTCAGCCTCCACGCCCTGCTCGTAATCACCACTAGCAATCAAAACCTGCTCCTTAGCAATCTTACCAATCTGAGAGCCAACTTCCCCGATTCCACCAAACATCACACCCCACGCCTGCTGCTGGCCCTCAACAGCGGTGTAAAAAGGAGTACCAGGAACGAACAAAGTCTGATACATAGGAGTCGCCATCAAAGGAACATAAAACAACAAATTAATCATAAAAATAATCCAGCCCCACTTTCTGCCAGCAATCTGAAACGAAACAAAAACAGCCAAGAACAAAAATCCAATAACGAACAAGTGAGGCATCCAAGGTATACGCGCAAATAACAAAGCAGACATTACAAAAATAATGAAAAAGCCAAAACCAGCAGCAATAAACTTGAAAATCTTCTCAACCTGCTCAGGCCACCAAATAGCAAACATTGCCAAAAAGCCCAAGCCAACAATTAAAGACAAGTCAAATGGCCAATTAACTCCCAACCTCAGAAGCACATAATACAAAGTAATGGAAAGCAAAAGAATCAACAAACCCTTGCCCGCCTTAGACTTAAAAGTAGAACCAAAGTCAGAGCCGCCATAACTAGCCATCATAGGAGCAGCAGGAGCAGGACGCACGGCAGCAGCAACAGCAGCGCCACCAACAGCACCGGCAGCAGCCGCAGCAACAGGCTTTTTCTTAAACTTATCAGCCATCTTCACAAGAAACCCAGAACCCGGAGCAACAAAATTAGCAGCCCATGCTTTCCAGTTTGGCATGTCCTTTTTCAACTCCCCTGTAAGATGGTCATCCGGAGGCGCGTGTCCATGCAAGACCATGCCTCAATCCACGCGGACTTCCAGCTTGACAACGTCAAGCTCGGTCAGCGGCTTGATCTCAATATAGTTGTTACCCTCGCGAATCCAAGTGCTAATGTCCTTCTCGTATTTGTAATCACGCTGGTCAATCATGTCCTTCCTGCCATTAATGTTCAACTCAGCGCGCTTAACCTTCTCATCATCAACAAACTCAATCAACAGCATCGCTTCCCTATCCTTGTCCAAAATATCATTGTACACGCTGCTCTTAATGTTAAAGAAGTCAATAAACGCCTTAACAGGCTCCAAAATAGTACGCACTCTCAACTGCTCAACGCGATAACTGCCCTTGGTAATCTTGAACAACAAAGTATTCTTGCCAGAACGCAAGTCCTCAGCAAACAAGTCCTGCCTGTTCAAACTCTCACAAGCAGGAACAGCAGAATAAATCACCTTGCCATTAAGCTCAATAGTCAAAACACCAACTTCCCTCTGCTCGCAAATTGGGAAAAAGTCCAAAAACGCAGTATCAAGATTTTCATGTTCGGTATCAGAAATTGTGAACGTGTTAGTCGACATCTGACGCTGGACATCAGTAATATCGCCAACAACCTTTACGTCAGACAAAGAATATTTCTTTCTTGAAAAGAACCCGCCTATAGCCGAAAATTCCAAAATATTGGTATCCCTTAACAAAGTTTTAGGCAAAGCAACAGGAGGCGGATTTTGCAAGCCAACCTTGCCCTCAAAAATCAACTGGCCGTTCAAAGAAATTAACAGCGTACCGGCACGCTCAGGCGCCTGAAAACTCAAAATAACATTCTCCGTATTCGGCAAGTCCTGAACAGGGAAAACCATAGTCTTCTTCTGCTCTCCAAACCAACCCTTCTTAACAACAAAAGGATTCTCCCTACCAAGAACAATTGCATTTTTCGTTTCTACAAGATAAATGTTTGAAATACTATGGTCAAAAACACCCTTCTCAGTAAAAGTAAGCTTACCAGGAGCCTCGTCAAGTAATATGCGCTCCTCCTCATCCAAATCGGTATCATTGCCACCCTCAAGCAATTCCTGCCTCGCCTCAGGAGGCAAGAACAAAATATAAAACAAGAACAACAAAGTAATAACACCAATAAGCGTGGCCGCTGGACCCCCAGTTTGCATTTTTTGACCGCGCCTATTCATGACATCACCTTTTTTCTAACATCCTTCCCATATCGAATACTATTTAAATGTTTTTACAAGACCCCCTATATATATGAAAATCACACATAGAAACCTAAAGCAAGGCGAGATCAAGGTACTAGTAGAAACGCCAGAAGACCTATGGTACTTATCACAATTAGTAGATGCTGGAGACACAATAAAAGGCAAAACGCCAAGAAAAATCAAAATAACAGAAGAGGCAGAAGCAACAAAAAGAATGGTGTTCATAGCACTAAACGCTGAAAAAATTGAGTTCTCAAAAACAACAAACGCGCTAAGAATAAGCGGAAAAATTCTAGAAGGGCCAGAAGATGTGCCACATGGAAGCTACCACACATTCGCAGTAGAACAAGGAAACATCATAAGCATACAAAAAGAACACTGGTACAACTACCAATTAGACAGACTAGAAGAAGCAACAGAAACAAAACAGGCCAAAATACTCATCTGCGTATTCGACAGAGAAGAAGCCTACTTTGCCCTAATGAAAAGAGCAGGAGCGGAATTATTATCACACATAAAAGGAGACGTTGAAAGAAAAAGAGTCAACACAAAAGTAACAACCAACTTCTACGAACAAATCATCAAACAACTAGAACAATATGACCAACGCTACAAACTCGACTTCATCATACTTGCAAGCCCAGCATTTTGGAAAGAAGACCTGTACAAAGTACTCAAAAATGACGCGCTCAGAAAGAAAATCATACAAGCAACATGCTCATCAGCAGACGAACAAGCAATCAACGAAGTCCTCAAAAGAGAAGAAGTAAGCAGCGCACTAAGACAAGAAAGAACAACAAAAGAAATGATCCTAGTGGAAAGAATACTCCAAGAAATAGCAAAAAAAGGACCAGTGGTCTACGGAATCAGGGCAACAGAAGAAACAGCAATAGCAGGCGCAATAGAAACACTGGCAGTAACAGACACATTAATACAAAAATTAAGGCAGGAAAACAACTTCGCACGGCTAGACTCTGTAATGAGAACAGTAGACAAACAAAAAGGACACGTTACAATAATCTCGGGAGAACACTCAGGCGGGAAAAAACTCGACGGGCTAGGCGGAATAGCAGCACTATTGCGCTACAAACTCTCTTATGAGTAACAATACTTCAAGTACTATACTTAGAAAACAGCATTTTTCACCCAATAAAACCTTAAATATCCCAACATTCTCGGATGACATGACTTCAGAGTGGCAATCCCCCGTCTGAAGCACGTTTTGAGGAAACAAACCCATAATAGTACGACCAAAAAGTTTTAATACCAGATTGTTTTACCTCAAGTGAATAACAAAAACGTGTCACGGAAAAAACGGAGTGAAATCTCACGCTTTCAGTGCAAAAAGGGGGGAGGTAAGATGATTGTTAAAGAAGAGTTTTTGAGCAAGCTACGACGCTATTTCGTCCTAAACTTATACGAAGTCAAAATCTGGACAGCACTATTATCCAGAGGTGTAGCAACAGCAGGAGAGCTTTCTGACATAGCAAACGTGCCAAGAAGCAGAAGCTACGACGTTCTCGAATCACTAGAAAGAAAAGGATTCGTAATAATGAAACTAGGCAAGCCAATCAAATACATAGCAGTACCACCAACAGAAGTACTAGAAAGAGTCAAAAAGAACCTCAATGAGGAAGCAACAGAACGCGTCAAGCGCCTAGAAGACCTGAAGAAAACAGACGTACTAGGAGAGTTAAACTCACTACACACACAAGGCATAGAACTCGTCGAGCCAACAGAACTTTCTGGCAGCTTAAGAGGCAGGCACAACCTGTACTCACAACTAGAACTGGCAATAAGAAAAGCAGAAAAAAGCGTAACAATAATGACGACATCACAAGGCCTCATGAGAAAAGTGGAAGGCCTAAAGCCAGTGTTTGAAAAGCTCAAAAAGAAAGGAGTCAAAATACGCCTTGCAGCGCCATTGACAAAAGAAACAAAAGGCGCAGTGCAAGACATACAAGACGTGGCAGAAGTCAAAAACACAGACAGCAAAGCAAGATTCTGCATAGTCGACGGCAAAGAACTAATCTTCATGATAATGGACGACCAAGAAGTCCACCCAACATACGATGTTGGAATCTGGGTGAACACGCCCTTCTTTGCCAGCGCACTAGAAGGAATGTTCAACACTGCCTGGAAAGGAATGAAAGACCCGTCTTTTAAGTAATTATTTTTCTTTCTTTCATGGACATCAAAAAGCTCGCACAAAGCCTGCACACATATGAGCGTCGAGTGCTACCAGAACTAGCACGACACCCATACCTGGAAGACTTGGCAGCGGCAACAGGACTGCAGGAAGTAGAAGCCATGCGCGCACTGCAATGGCTCGAAAACAAAAAGGCTGTCACAGTAGAGACAGAACCAAAAGAATTGATAGTCCTAGACAAAAACGGACAAGAATATTTGAAGAGCGGACTTCCTGAGAAGAGATTTCTCAAAGCATTGCAAGAAAAAGAAATACCGCTAAGCAAACTCGCGGAAAAAACAAAACTAACACGAGAAGAAGTCAACATCTGCGTAGGGCTACTGCGACAAAAAGGAGCAATACTTTTATTGCAGGACAAAGAGCTCAAAGTCAAAATAACAGACCAAGGAAACAGACTCCTAAAAAGCGAACTACCAGAAGAAAAATTCCTAAAACAAAACTTCCCACTCATCACAACAGAACTAAATCCAGAGCAGAAGCATACACTGGAACAACTCAGGAGAAGAAAACAAATAATCAAGGTAGAAGTTAAAAGAATAAAAAAAGCGAAGCTGACAGATGTTGGAAAACAACTCATTTCTCTAGGAGTACGCGACGAAAAATTTGTTGATACAATAACACCGCAAATACTCAGAACAGGAGAATGGAAAAACAAAACATTCAGACGCTACGACGTCACAATCAACGTCCCACAAATCTCAGGCGGGAAAAAACAGCCATACAGAGCCTTCCAAGACTGGGTCAGAACAAAATTTGTTTCACTCGGATTCAACGAAATGAACGGGCCATTAGTCGAAACCGAATTCTGGAACATGGACTCGCTCTACATGCCACAATTCCACAGCGCAAGAGACATACACGATGCATACTACATTGCGGAGCCAAAATACGGAAAACTTGACGACAAACTGGTAAAACGCGTACAAGCAGCACACGAACACGGAGGCAACACCGGAAGCACAGGCTGGAAATACCAATTTGACGCAGAAAGAACACACAGGCATGTTTTGCGAACACAAGGAACCGCGTGCAGTGCAAGAATGCTTGCATCAAAAGACCTCAAAATACCAGGAAAATACTTTGGCATAACAAGAGTATTCAGACACGACGTAATAGACGCAACACACCTTCCAGACTTCAACCAAACAGAAGGCATAATCGTGGAAGAAGGACTGACGTTCAGACACCTTGTCGGATTATTGAAAATGTTTGCAAAAGAATTCGCAGACACAGAAGAAATACGAATAGTGCCCGGATATTTCCCATTCACAGAGCCCAGCGCAGAACTATACGCGAAACACCCACAGCTAGGCTGGATAGAACTAGGCGGAGCAGGAATCTTCAGACCAGAAGTGGTAACTCCATTACTGGGAAAGAACATAAGCGTGTGCGCATGGGGACTAGGAATAGACAGAATAGGAATGTTCAAACTAGGACTAAAAGACATACGTGATCTATTCTCACATGATTTGTCGTTTTTACGCAACACGCCGGTGATATAAAATGCCAACAATAACATTCTCACCAGACGACCTGCAAAAACTAGTAGGACAAAAACTAGACGAGAAAAAAATGACTTATCTGATGGACTGCGCAAAAGCAGAAATAGACGCAAAACTAACCAACGAAATAACAGTCAAGTTCAACGACACCAACCAACCATACTTATGGAGTCCAGAAGGACTCGCAAGACTATTCAAAAACATACTCGGCAAACAAAAAGGAATACCAGCAATCAAAGTCCAAAAATCACAAGACAAAGTAATCTACGACAAAAGACTAACAAAAATACGACCACACATAGCATGCTTCAAGGCAACAGGCAAAAAAATAGATGAATATTTGCTAAAACAATTAATTCAACTGCAAGAAAAACTAGCTGAAAATTTCGGCAGAAAAAGACAAAAAATCTCAATAGGAGTATACCCGCTCAAAAACATAACATTCCCCGTCAATTGCAAGGCAGCAAGCCCAGACGAAAAATTCACACCACTAGACTTTCACCAGCCAGCCAGCTTAAGGCAGACACTTGAAAAACATCCAAAAGGAAAAGAATACGGGCACCTAATAAAAAACGAAAGCGTTTACCCAGTATTTGTCGACGCAAAAAAGAGCATAATGTCTCTGATTCCAATCATCAACAGCGAACAAACGGGAAGACTGAAAGTAGGCGATGACAGCTTATTCTTTGACACGACAGGAACAGACGAAGAATCAGTCGATTTAGTAGCAAACATATTCGCGTACGCACTCGCAGAAAGAGGATTCACAATACAATCGCTAACAATAGAATATTCGGGCAAAAAAGTCGTAACGCCAAGCCTAGAAAACAAGAAAATAAAGTTCAACGAAAAAGAAATCGCCAAAGTACTCGGCATAGAACTCAAAACAAACGAAGTAAAAACACTTCTGAATAAGATGGGCTATGACTATCAAACCGGCACAGTCACAATACCAAGCTACAGAAACGACATAATGCACCAAGTAGACATCATAGAAGACATAGGAATAGCATACGGCTACGACAATTTCCAGCCATTGCCATTGACGTCTTATACGAGAGGAGCAACATTCCCATCACAACAACTCGCAGACACACAACGCAACCTATGGATAGGACTAGGCTACCAAGAAATAATGAGCGCAGTCTTGTCGAATAAAGAATTACTCTACGACAAAATGAGCGTACAAGACTTCGGAACAATACAAATAGAAAACCACATCTCGCAAACATACAGCTGCGTGCGAACGTGGATACTGCCGATATTACTGGACTTACTGTCAAAAAACAAACACATAGACTACCCGCAAAGAGTGTTCGAACAAGGACCAGTCACAATACAAGAAAAAGAGCCAAGAGACGAACAACACTTAGCAGCAGTAAGCACGCACTCAACAGCCACATTCACAGAACTAAGACAAGCCGTAGAAACAACACTGCGCAATTCAAATATTGCTTATTCAATAGAAGAATACGAGCTAGACTGCTTCATACCAGGAAGAGCAGCAAAAATAATCATAAACAAAAAAATGGCGGGATTCATAGGCGAATTCCACCCAGCAATACTAGAAAAATTCGGCCTTCACACGCCAACAGCAGGATGCGAAATAAACTTAGGCGCGCTGAAATAATTACTCAGCTTTCTTCGCGACCGCTTTCTTAACAGCCGGCTTCTTAGCAACCTTTGGCTTTTCAACAGGAGCAGTCTTCTTAACAACAGGCCTGTGATGAGCGACAGCAGGGCGAGCCTTGCGCTCAACAACAGAAACATCAACAGCCTTGAAAGCCTTAACAACCTGCTCGTGGCTCGCGCCCTTAGAAACATCAAGCTTCTGCTCCAACGGCTCCAAGTGCATAATATTACACTTGCGCCTTCTAGTCTGACCGTCAATCAAAACAAAATTCTTATCAAGAACGTCAACAATAACACATTTCAAACCAGCATCTCTGCCAGCAATCTTCACACAAACCCTGCCAATTTCCATCATTTTGTTTTCCTCCACATCCGCAGGACGTCACCGAACCCCGCAGGAAAATATTACTGCTTTCTAACCATTGCTATAATCGTGCGCCTAGTGCAAGCACTGCACAATTTGCCGCCAAAAGGACGCTCAGGCCTTCTAGCACTACGAGGCAAAGCCTTAACCTGCGCCTTAGTTCCACGAGCAACACCCGGAAGCGTTGCATCACAATCAGCACACTGAGGCTTAGCATTCTTACGCCTACGATAGCGCAAAACACTGCTGCCGCTCGGAATTCTTACAAAAACTCTCCTAAAAGTCCTTGAACGATACCTAACAGTTGGCATATCACGACGGACAAGAGGGGGGGTTTATAAAGATTATGGCAGGATTTAAATATGCTTGAATTAGAATACCAATAAAGAGGCGAACTTAATGAACGACAAACAAATAGGCATTATAGTTATTGGAATGGTGTTCATCGCGGCTTTCATAGGACTCGTGATTCTATTTAAAACAGAAAAAATCAGTATAGGAGAAGTGCCAACGGTCGGGGAAGCAAAAAAATGGAAAAAATGGGTCAGAGAAGTCAAAGAGGAAGTTCAAGAGAAAAGAAAGGAAATCAAAGAGGAACTCTACAGTTGTAAAGAATATCAAAAAACAAATTACATAGGCGAAGTTATCTATTGCGCAGACGATACTGGGGGACAAAAATGCAACTACTGTATGAATTCTAAAACCCTTGCCAGAGCCAAATGTGAAAATAATCTTGCGAAATATAAAGAAGAAATTTGCTCTGGAATATGCGACAAAGGAAAATGTGTTGAGGCAGAGCCGACAACTTCTATTTCAACAACTGTTTAACTTCAACAGGAGTCAAAATTCTCCACTTGCCGGACTTAAGACTGCCCAGTTCAAGACCGCCAACTCTTGTACGAACAAGCCTGACAACGTTCAAGCCAAGCTTTTCAAACAAGCGCCTAACAATATGCTTCCTACCCTCATGAATTTTAATCAAAACTTCCTTGCCAGCAACCTCGCACCCTGAAAGTTTTACTTTCCTATCATCAATAAGAACTCCCTGCTGCAAGTATTCCATTGCTCTTTCAGAAAAAGGCCTGTCAACAACAACAAAATATTCCTTCTGCACTTCAAAACTAGGATGAGTCAACCTGTTCGCCAAATCACCATCATTCGTCAACAACAACAAACCCTCAGTAAGTTTGTCCAAACGACCAACAGGAAAAACCTTCTGCGGAACCCTGACAATATCCATCACTGTCCTCATGTTATGCTTTTCAGAAACAGTCGTCACAAAACCCTTAGGCTTGTTCAAAACAATGTAAACCTTCTGCTCAAGAACAATCGGTTTTCCACCAACAAGAATTTTGTCCTTACTGCCGTCAGCCTTGTCGCCCAACTTTACAACCTGACCATTAACAACAACGCGACCTTTTGAAATCAACCACTCGCACTTCCTCCTACTAGCAACGCCGGCCTTGGCCAAGATTTTCTGAACACGCTCTAACATGCCAGGCTTCTGACGATAGGTATTTAAAAGGGTTTCGTCGACCATTCACGAATGACAGACATAGTAATTCCGAACAAGAACGAAGAAGAATTCATAGAAATGGCAGAAAAGCTCGGAATAAATGGACTAATATTCGCATACAAAAACAAAGAAGACTTTTACAACAAAAAAACAAACATCCAAATCACAAACGCGCTACACTGCGAGCCAAAACATGTACAAAAAGCAAAACAACTAGGAGTGCCATCAATCTGCCCTGCCAGCAGGGAAGCAATCGAACGCGGAGCCAACTACGTCTACGGATTTGAACAACAAGACGTAAAAGACCACACGCACTACAGAGAATCCGGAATAAACCAAGTACTCTGCAAATTGGCAACAGAAAAAAAAGTCCAAATCACATTCTCATTCTCATCAATCCTGCAAAGCACAGGACAAAAAAGAGCAATACTGCTCGGCAGAATAATGCAAAACATCATCTTCCTGCAAAAATACAAAACACCAATCAAAATAGCAAGCCTAGCAACAAACCCATGCGAGATGCGAGCGCCAGCAGAACTAACAGCGTTCTTCAAACAACTAGGACTCACACATTCTTAGCATAATCCAAACACTGCGCTTCACTAATAGCAAAATAATCTGCGTTCAAAGAAACCAAATTCGAACAATATTCTTTTGAGGCAGCGTCAAGCTCATTACAATGCGATACATCACCAGAAGCCCAAGCTTTACAAATTGGATCAAAACAAGCCGAAACATTACCACTTGCAACAGCCAAACATTCTGAATCCGAAGAACTACATAACGCAGAATCCTTGGCCACATAAGCCAAACAACGATTCTTCATGCCGCCGTCAAGAGACTGGCAAAGCGAAGAATCCTTATTTTTTACGCCCAAAAGAAAAGCCTGAAGCTCACTACGCGATTCTACACACTTATCAGTCGCGGCCCCAATCTTCTCCTGTCTGGCATAATACCAGAATCCTGCCCCTGCAAGAAGCACAACGATGACCAAAACTGCAATCCACCTCATTTCAGAGGAATCCAAAGAGGAAAATATATAAAGCTTTTTGGTTTTTAACGCTATATAAAAAGGGGGGAACATGCGGTCATACTACATAATAATTTTACTCCTGTCAAGCACGCTAGTTCTAGCGCAAGACGCAACCTTCACCATATCAGCAGGACAAACAGTAGATACTGACCTGAACGTAGTCTACGAAGACTCAACACAAGACTACACCCACGACCTGGGCTCGTCACAGTACATCACCACAGTAACAGTAACCGCAGAAATGGAAAAGTGCACCAACATCTACTCCTGGCTACCACAATGGAACTGCGGTTCAATCTCACTCTGCCTAAGCGTTGACGGCTCAGCAGCAACATGCAAAACCCTCGCCAACCAACAATGGAACGGACCAATCTGGACTTTAAACAAACAAGCACAACTACTCAAATTCACACTACAAGGCTCACGAAGCACAACAAACTACCAAGTAAAAATAACAAAAATAACCACGATATCAGGAATAACAAACACCATACCCAGAAGCTTGTTCTCACTCCGCGGAACAGGACCAATAAACCTGGGAAGAGCAGACCAGCTATTAGACACAAGCGCACTGCCACCAGACACAACAATAATTGTGTCAAGCAACAATCCAAAAGCAGTCATATGGCTAGATGACGGAAGCACATCAACATCAACAAGCAGGACACAATCATCAAACTACCAAGACGACGTACTAGTATGCCTTAATGATGACCAAAACGTAGACCCTGACACAGGAGACCCAGTCTGCGATTACCAAGACGAATACATCTGCTCACAAAAAGACCCGCCAGAAGACTGGCTATTAGGAGACTGCTGCGGAGACGCACCATTCTACAACGCAGCAGGATGCAACTGGTACAGCGCCAAACAAGCCATCTGCGCGCAAAAAGCAGACGACAGCTGGGTATGGCTCGCACTAGCAGACAAAGGACTAATCACAAACGTGGACGGCAAGTGCGGAACATTCCAAGTAGTACCAGATGGAAGCCTGTTCTACTCCTGTGCACAAATGCAACTATTTTCAGGACTGCCAGCAGATAATTTTGCCATAATTTCAGGCAAAAAAGACATTGTAGGACACGAGTATGTCTGCGATACAAACAACAACATAGTCGAGTGCGGAGGCGACACCCCCTATTCTGAAACCGCCAAAGCAACAGGCTATTCGATGACGATAAACTCAATGAAACAATACTGCACTGCAACCGGCAAATGGACCAACTCCATAGACGCTTACGGAAAAGACTCATGCGAAAAAGCAGCACTGAAGTGGACAGGAACAAAATGCTGCGGGGAAACTGACGATTCACTAAAAACATACGAAGACCCATACGTGACAGGACAAGGAACAGCAGGAGGATGCTACAACAACCAATTCATAGCATCAGGAAGCCCGATAAGCACTGGAAGCAACATCATAAACTACAGAGGAGAATTCTACGAGTGCGACCCAACACTCCAGCCAGGAACCACAGGCACAGGCGAAGTTTTACCAGGAACAACACTAACAGCAAAATCACGAGGACCATGCGGAGCGCCATTACAAGGCGCAAAACTAACAGGAACACAACAACACATAGTCTGCTCACCAGCAGGAAACTGGCTTTTCACGGCAAGCACGGCAGTCCACCTAGTAAAAGAAACAAAATGGACACCTCCATCTGAAACAGAACAAAGACAAGGATGCTGTCCAGACAACCAATGCTGGGACGGAACCAAATGCAGGATAATTGGTGAGTACTACGTCATAGGCGACAGAGGATTCAGATGTCAATAAAAACAATAATATTTCTTGCAGTACTGCTGGCACCAACAGTCATAGCAGCAGACTGGGTGGAAGTAAACATAAGATACAGCTGGACAAGACAATCAGTCGGATTCTGCCAAAACGCAAGCCAATGCCTAGTAAGCAACGCGTACAACCAAAGCTGGGACAATTTTCCAGACAGATACTGGAGCGAAGTAGCAAACTCACAAAAACCAAAATGCATCGACAACACACAATACCTCGCAGACAACTACTGCGACAACGGAATCTGGAGCACAAGAACAAGACTAGTAGCAACACAATTGCTCGCAGTAGCCCTGAACAAAAGCGATACAAACTTCTCAATTTACTGTGACACGTACGATGACGTTCTGAACAAGTACGCATACAGCACAGACTACGGACCAGTCACCACATTCCTAAGAAAATTCTGCTCACAACCCGGAAACAAAATAGTAGAAAACTGCGTGAACAACATCTGCGTAATGCACTACGCAAACAACATGGCATTCGGAATGGCAATAAACACAGACATAAGCGGAGCAAAAAGCCCACTGCAAGCACTCAACCTCAGCGCAACAGAATGCGACAGCACAAAAAACAATGACGGAGACTACGACTCATGCGGAGACGAAGTCTGGTACAACCACGACACGCAAAGCATACTCTACGTTCCAGCAGTAAGCCCACTACCACCCATACTGCCAATAATCACAGACTACTTCATGGTACCATACAACAAACTAAGAACATACGTGTTCGACAACGTCCATGACCCAGACGTCGCACAATACAACTACACATTCTTCAACCTGACACCACAATTCAACTACCTCTCAATAGCAAGAGAAGGAACAGACTTTACTTACAGCTTCAAACAAGCAAACATAACACACAACCTCATACCAACAGAATACGCAGGATGGTACTTCACGAACATACAACTACCAGAAAACGCGTGCGACAGAATAATCAAAAGATACGACGGAAAAGCAAGCTGTGAAGTACAGCCAACACCAACAGAATTCTATGTTGTAGCATACAAAAAACCGCCATCAAACCCAATACTCAAACCCGTCAGCATAGTCGACGCATGGCAGGACATGACAGGAAAACTCAGGGTGAACTAGTGAAAGCGCAGATTACAATCTTCATAATCATCGGAGCATTAGTGGTAGTCGCATTTGGCGTCACGCTATACGTCGGCGGAAAAATGGGAGAAAGAATAGAAGGAAAAGAAACAACACAAAGAATGGAACAGCTAGGAATACAACCAATACAAGACTACATCAACACCTGCCTCTCACTAGCAACAACAGAAGGCCTCGCGCTAATCGGAAGACAAGGAGGAACAATCTACAAATCACAAGGAGGACTAACAAAAAATTACGACGAAGCGCCAGGAGAAAACTACGTCAAATACCCAGACTCAGATTTAGGAACACTTGACGTTTCCTTCCTAATAATGCCGCCAACAAACAACGTTGGAAACGCAGGATGCGCAACAGACAACACCTGCCTGTTCTACTCACAACCATCAAACTACCCATTCATCGGATTCCCATACCCGCCAGAAGAAACAACACCATTGTTTAGCGGCTATTACGGAATAAGCAGGCTGCCACCCCTCTACAAAAAAACGCCAGAAGGAGAACAAGTAACAAATTCGATACAAGAAAACCTTGAACTCTACATCGCAAAACGAACAGCGGAATGCGCAAGCTGGACAACATTCGAAGAAAAAGGATATTCTGTAAGCGCTGGAGACGCAACAGCAGAAATAATCTTTGCAAGCCAAGCAGAACAACTAATCGGAGAACAATACATCACAACAGAACTCAAATGGCCAATAGAAATCACAACACCTGCAGGCGACAAAACAGTCATTACAGACTTCGCGCTCAAAGAACAAGTCAGGCTAGCAACAATCTACTTCACGATCAAAAGAATAATTGACGCGGACGTAACAGACATCTCGTACAAGCCACAAAACGAAGGAGCGTTCGAAGTCAGCATATACCCCCACGGAGAAAACAGCTTCGTAATAGTAAAAGACACACAAAGCATAGTCAAAACAAAACCATTCGAGTTCTGGATACCAAGAAAAAACAGAAAACCAGCACTCTGGCAGATAAACACAGAGCCACTAAAAGACGCAACATTCCACGTAACACCAGAAGGTAGAGGAGCACGCATAACAACAACAGACAACACGCTAAGAATAGAAGACCCATGCCAAGAATCAGGAACACCAAACCCATTCTTACTAGAACTACAAGCATCAGACCCAGATGAAGACCCAGTCACATTTGACGTGTACATTTGCAGTTCATGCGAAAACGAAATACCACAAGACGCGCCATCATTCGGCGAGTTCGGAATAACAGTATTCGCGCACGACAGGAGCGCAAAACCATCAAACATGTTTGACGAAGGACAATTCGACTCACAACAAATACCATTGCAAACAGCAATATGCGAAGTAAGATAATCATAACAACAACAGCGCTGGCAATTTTGCTACTCATACCGCTCTTTACAACAGCACAACCAACAGTAGGATGCTGCTGCGACCCAGTATTACACAACGGAAGCTACATGACCGCATCAGACTGCGCAAGCATAAGCTTCATCTTTGTAGGACCACCACCAAGCATAGGAGTAACTTGCAGCCAGCACTGCAACGCAACACTCGCGCCAACACCAGGAGGAGTGTGCGGAGATTTAATCTGCCAGTCAACAGAAACAACCACGAGCTGTCCGGCAGACTGCGCGCCAATAGTCATCGGGTGCGGAAGTCCAACATACAAGCCAGCACCAACAGCCTTACTAGTAAAACCAGTCAAATCACAAAAAGCGATCCAAGTATCATTCTCACTGCCGTGCGCAGCAGACTACCTCAACATCTCAAGATGCAAAGGAACAGACTGCACAAACTTCCAACCAATAGCACTAATACCACCAATGACAGTATTCAAAGACGAAGACCCAATACTGGAATTCAACACTGACTACACATACTCAGTCGTAGCACACTACAGCATAGCAGGAGACAGCGACCCAGCAATAGCAACAGGAAACGCAGGCGACATAGAATGCTGGCAACAAAAAGAAGACAAATTCTGCATCAGCTATTTCTCATACGACCAATACTACGAATACCTTTCAACATACGGGTACGCACAATCCAACAGCACAAGATTTGCAACACAATTCGGCATCGCTATAAACCAAACATTCGCAACAAGATTCAACAAAGCATGGCAGTGCAATGACAACAACCTGCTCGTAGCACCAAGCCCGCAAGTAGAATGCGATCCAAAACTAAAACAATTCTGCATAGCAGACGAAAACGGGCCAAGATGCATAACAAGAGAACCCTGTAACATAGGATTTGACCCATTCGGATTACTAGCAACACAAACCACGTGCGAAACAGGACTACTATCACGATACTGCTTCTTTGACAGAAGCACGACAACAGTCAACAAGTGCTACGGCTGCGACCCAAGAATGACGTGCTACGATTACAAAAGCAAAACAGCCTGCGCAAAAGACAACTGCGGAGCAGGAGACTGCCAGTGGAACAATGTCTTCGAAGACTTAGGAATAGGCGTGTGCATAGACAAGCGCTACAACAACTGCAAACTATGCAACACAACAGGAACGCCAAACATGGAAAACACAAACGCTACCAGCATAGTCTGGGATGCGTGCAGAGAAGAAAGAAGCAGCGCGCTAAGCAACACACTCTACCCCTGCTTTTTTGACCTAGACAAGAAAACAAGCAAGACATGCGACGAAGCAACATGCGCTGATTACACTGCTTTACAATGCGGAGCGCCATCAGGAGGAATAAAACTAAACCCGGACAACAGCATAGCCATACCAAGCACAGACACGTGCCAAATAGGAGTATGCGAGTACACACTACAAACAGGATGCGTCAAAAACGCAGACGGAAACACAGGAGCAGGATTCCAAGACTGCATGTACGGCAACAAAACCTGCGAACAAGACCACTTCCCACCAACAACCACACTAATGCCAACAGGATTCGCAGGAAGAGTAGACTTCATCAACATAAGAATCTTCGACAAAAAAACAACAAGCACTCCGCCACTCGATTTCGCCGGCAAAACAGGATACAAAACATACCTGTGCGTCAAAAACGCAACAAGCACGTGCAACGACGCAAGAAACTTCCCAATAGCAACCATACAGACCAAACTCTCACTCAAAAACACAGTCCTGAAAGAAGGAAACAGAACAGTCGGCAAGCTAAGCGTTGGCAATAACACAATATACTTCTACAGCAGAGACTCGGCAAACAACCTGGAACTTGTACAATCCACAACCGTTTACGCATGCGACAACTGCAGCGCGCCAAAACTGGTAAACTTCACAGTAACAGGCGGAAGAGTCATAGGAAACAAAGTCTACACGTCAGCAACAAAACCAACATTCACATTCACATTTGACGAGCCAACACAAGTAACATTCGCAGAAATCTCAAGACCAGGAGAATCAATACAACTACAACAACTAACAACAGGCATGGTTGAAACACATGAGTTCACGCCAATCGCCACAATAAACGGAACATACAATTTCACACTCAACGGGCACAACGAAAAAAACATTTACTTCGACCCTCCGGGACTCCAATACGAGCTAATTGTAGACCCAGAACTCGCAGGACTAACAATAGCACCAGAAGACGGAAGCATACTAAACAAAACACAAATCGACATAGTACTAAACTTCACAAGGCCAGTCACGCTGACGAGAATACAACTCGTATCAGAAGCATTCACAGACCCATACGTGCCAGTCGAAACCTCAAAAAACATAACAGCACTATTCACAACAACAAACAACCACACCTTCACAGCAAAACCAGGAAACATAACAGGCGGAAAGTACACAGTCATAGTAGAAGCACAGGGATTTAACGCGCTATCATTATACAAACAAAGCTCATTCTTCATAGCAACACAACCACCAGGAATAAGACTGCTCAACCCAACATTCGGCGTAACACCATACTCAATATTCAACATAACAGTAGAAACACCAATACCATCAGAATGCGCGTACGTATTTGACACGCCAACAGCACCAGCAAGCACCGACTTTGAATTCTTCAACCCAATGGACGGCACAGGAACAATACACAACGCAACAGGACCAAGCATACCATACGGCTCAACAGAAGAACACCCGCTACACGTATACTGCACGTTCGACCAGTTCGGAATAAAACAAAGAACATTCAACCTAACACTAGACCCAGAACCCCCAAAAATAATCAGCGCATTCGCAGAACCCGCAATAATAGCAGAACGCTACATACCAGACCAAGACTTATTCGTCACAACACTAAAAGCGCAAATTGACAAGCCCGGATTCTGCAAGTACTCACAAGTAACCAGCAGTTTTGCAGCAATGGACGGCAGATTCCCCGGATATGACAGAACACCAAAAACAAGCATGGGAGCAGACGTAAACGTCACACAACCAAAAATATACCAGTACTGGATAACCTGCAAAGGCAAAAACCAGCTAACATCACAACCAGCACAAGTCAACTTCACAGTAGACCTGACTTTGCCATTAAGCGTCAAAAGCAGCACCCCGCAAGGATTCGGAACACTCAACTTCACCATCGGCGTTGTCGCAAACAAGCGCGTATACTGCTACTTCGGAGAACAACCAGACGACACAACAAAACCAATGGGAACAGGAAGCTCAAGCTACACCCAATGGCAACAAATCAAAGTAGACAGCGCAGGAGAATACACCTACTACGTAAAATGCGCGCACGTCTCAGGAGAACAATCAGACGTGATAGAAATCCCAGTCATCGTTGACACGACACCTCCAGAAATGAAAACAGTAGACGACACAGGACTGCCAGACGACCCAGAAATAACCTGGAGCAAAACAAGAATAAAAGTATCAACAACCGCAGAAGACCCAGAAAGCGGAATATCATACTTCCTCATAACACTAAGAGAATTCACAGGAAACAGAGTAATCGTCAAAGACTACGTAAGCAACATCACAACAGGAGAGCCAATATTCATCTCAACAACACAAAACGGAACACCATTCTTACTATCAAACGACAAACAATACAAGTTCGTCGTAAAAGCAGTCAACAAAGTAGGCCTTCAAAGCGAGCCGCTTGAAAGCAACGGAGTAACAGTAGACATAACAAGAACACCAGAACCATGCTTTGACGGAGAAAGAAACCAAAACGAAACAGACATAGACTGCGGAGGGCCATGCGACGGATGTTCTGAAAACAAAAAATGTGATGTAGACTTAGATTGCGCAACAAATTACTGCCAAGAAGGAACATGTAAAGTAGCCAGATGCGATGACGGAGCGATAAACGGATTAGAATCAGACGTTGACTGCGGAGGAGAACCATGCTTGAAGTGCAAAAACGAACAAGTATGCATCAATCACGACAACTGCGACTCAGGATACTGCGACATCAAAATAAGCGTGTGCGCAGAAGCGCCACCATGCTTTGACAAAATACTAACACCAGAAGGCGGAGAAACCGACATAGACTGCGGAGGATCATGCGAAAGGTGCAAAGAAGGCAAAAACTGCGCAGAAAACACAGACTGCGAAGAACCCTTAAGATGCAGGCCAGACACAAAAGTCTGCACGTCAGAACCAATAGGTGACGACGACCTCGACGGAGTCTCAGATGACATTGACGAATGCCTAGGAACACCACCAGATGAAACAGTAAACGAAAAAGGATGCGGGCCAAGCCAAACTTATAGTTTGGGCGACGAGATTAATGACAGATGGAGAATGGACAATTTCGGCTGCATAGAATGCCCAGAAGCAACAGCAGACTCAGACCCAGACAAAGATGGACTAACAAACCTGCAAGAATTCCAAACAGGAACCATTCCAACAAAGAAAGACACAGACGGAGACGGCTGGAAAGACGGCAAAGAAGTAGAAAAAGGAACAGACCCAACAAACCCAGAATCACACCCGCCATCAATATTCAAAGGATTCCTATACTTCCTATTCGTAATGCTGGCAATCGGAGGAATAGCAACAGGCGTTTACCTCGCACTGCAAGCACAAAAAGAAAAACGAAAGCCAACAGCAGTTCCAAAAGCAGAAGCAAGACCAGCAGTTGAAGCCAAAAAAGCAGACGAAGTAGAAAAACTAAGAACGTTCGCCAAAAAAGAAGAAATACCGCAAAAAGAATGGATATCACTTGAAAAAGAAATCAAGAAAAAACCACTAACACCCAAAAAATTCTCAGAAGCACTGGAAAAACTCAAAAAAATAGCGCACAAAGAAAAAATCAGGCCAGAAGAACCATTGCAAAGACTGCGCGAAATGCTGGAAGACATAGAAGACGAAGAGCTAAAAGACCTTCTAGCAAAATACAAAAAATTCACAGCAGGACTCCTCACAAAAGAAGAAATTGAAGAATTATTCAAACGGCTAAAGATAACATCAGAATACTACAAAGAACACAAAGAAGAATTCGAAAAAGAATTGGAAGGCTATGGCAGGAAGAAAAAGAAACACTAAAGCGCAAATCATAGGACAAATATTCGTCTTCATACTCGCAGGACTAGTATTCATACTAATCGTCACATACGGCTACAAAGCAGTCCAATACTTCATAGAAAGACAAGAACAAGTAGTTCTCGTAGATTTCAGAACTGATTTAGAGATTGCGGTACAAGGAGTCAAACGCGATTTCGGAACAGTGCGCAAGCTAGAACTAAAACTGCCCAGCAAATACTCAGGCGTGTGCTTTTTTGATTACGTCTCAAACACGTGCGACCCCAAAGTACAAACCGCAAACCCCAAACTCGTACTCCCGCAACAAACAATAACAGTAAGATGGGCAGAAGACGCGTGCAAAGTCAAAAATGCAAACGTGTTCATAGTGCCCAGAACGCAAGACATAGACCTGCCGGACATACAAGTAGACAACGGCTATGTCTGCATACCAAACACAGGAATAATCACAATACGCCTTGAAGGCACTGGCAAAAAAGCCAAAATCTCAACATGGTCACAATGAAAAATGACCGCAAAGCTGTGCGCTCCACACGGAGCGCACGGCCTCCCTTTAACAAACGTGGACGCGTCGAACATAGTTCGACTGGCCCTTTTTTCCGCGGGAAAAAAGGGTTTGAGCTTCAATTCCACTGGATATTCATCATGGTAGCAGGCGGGCTAATACTCGCATTCTTCTTCAGCGTGGCACACAAACAAAAAGAACTAAGCCAGGAAAAACTACAACTAACACTCGCAACAGACATAGAAAACATTTTCACAGGAGCAATAGTAAGCAGAGGAACAGCACAAAGACTGCCAGTACCACCGCAAGGAATAGCATTCGAATGCACACAAGGATGCGAGTGCAGGTTCAGAATAGGAAGCGCGCCCAGAGACTTCGGCGACAAAGCAATGTTCGCCCCATCAATACTAAAAGACCAAGACATAGTCGTCTGGGCAAACGAGCTAAAACTACCATACAGAGTAACAAACTTCCTCTACTTAACCAATCCAAACATCAAATACTACTTTGTCTATGATGATGAACCAACAAGCAAGCTACTATTACAGCAACTAGCAAAAAACATACCACCATTAATCGAATACGAAAACATAACAAAAACACAACTCACCAGCATAAAAGAACAAGACTACCAACACACAAAATTTGTTCTGCTAAACGTACAACCTGCAACACTAGATGAGTCATTCGCAAAAGCAAGCGCAAGCGCCATAAGAATAGACGAACGCAGCGTGCAATTCTACACAAAAGACAACAGAGAAACAACACTGCAAGCAGGACCAATACTCAGCTATGTCGGAACACCAGGATTGTACGCCGCAATATTCGCAGAAGACTCAACAATGTACGAGTGCGGAATGAGAACAGCATTCAGAAAACTCAGCTACATATCAAAACTATACGCAGAACGAGCAGCAGAACTAGAAACAAAAGCAATAGAAGCAGGAAAAACTTGGTGCACATACGGAGCGCCAACTACAGGAGGAATATGCGCCAGCACAAATGATGCAGAAAAATGCAAATCGTCTGCAACAGCCAATACTCCGGTAATCGACTTACTCTGCCAACAGCACAGCTGCGGCAAAATTCTAGCCGGCAAACTAAACGAGGCAATGCTCACACCACTAAACTCACTAAAACAAAACCTAGACGCAGCAAACAGAAACTACCTGCAACAAAGCTGTCCTGAATTATTTTAAAAAATGAAAAAAGCACAAATTAAAATGTTTGAAACAATCGCAGTACTCATCGTGTTCTTCTTTTTACTAGCAACAGGCTCAATATTCTACTTCGGCGCACAAAAATCAGCACTACAAAAAGAAAGAGTAAAGGCCAGCGAACAATACGCATTCCAAATTGTTTTGAAATCACTCTACATGCCGGAATTAGACTGTTCATTCCTAGTAACTCAAAAAGACAACTGCGTGGACAAAATAAAACTCACAAAACTAAGCACGCTCATCTTAGAAAACGAGCAAGCACAAACAGACTACTTCAACGAGTTCGGCTACGCAACAATAACAGTCACAGAAGCATTTCCAGGAATAGGAAACTGGACACTATACAACAACATACCAACAGAAGAAAAAGACGGACAAGAAGTACCTTCCTACACGGCCAGACTAGTCACACAAAGCCCAATATTACTTTATGACGCATGGCAAGACAACTACGCTTTCGGAATAATTGAGGTGGCAGTCTATGTTTAAAAGAGGACAAATGGAAATCTTCGGCCTCGTAATAATCGTAATACTGCTCGCAATCGGCCTACTATTCGCAGTCATCATACTAACAAAAACACCAACACGAGAAATACAACGCGTAAAAGAAAGCGTGCAAGCAGCGAACTTCCTAAACACAATGATGGGAACAACATCACAGGAGTGCGCGAAAAGAACAGTAAGAGAACTCTTACAAAACTGCGCTGTAAACACATACGAAGACGCGACAAGATGCGAAGAACAGACCGGCAAAAACACCTGCCAGATGGCGGAATACATGATAGCACAAATGCTCAGCGAAACACTAGGAAAATGGGGCAAACAATACACGTTCTACATAAACGGAACAGAATCAGTAGAACAAATACAAATAAACACAACAGCCTGCAAAGGAGAACGACAAGGAAGCTCAAGACCAGAAAAAATCAGGCCAGGACTAGACGTTACTGTAACACTTCATATCTGTCAATCATGAAGCGCATAAGTTGAGGAAGAAAAGTCAGCAGTCTTCAAAACAATATGATGCAAATGGCTCAAAACCAAAGCATCCTCACCCTCTGCCAAAACAATCTCAATCTTAGACCTGATCGTCTTGAAATCATCTGATAATTTGCTCAGCTGGGCGACATCAAACGTGTAAAACAGTTCATAATACCTCCTTAACAAAGAATTAACACTCTCAAACAAGTCCAACGTTTTCTTCCCAACATTCTTGTGAACAGAAAGATGCTCGCAAATATACTTGTATTCATCAGCAATCTTCTCCAAATTCCACATTATGACGTACAAAAAGCTAGTCTTAACAGGCTCGTCCAAACCGCGCTTGTTAAGGATTCTCTCGCAAAAATTGGTTAACTGGTTATTAGCTTTTTCCAAAGAGAGCAAGCTACGCATTTCAGAAAACTTTTTCGCCTTTGCAAACGCCAATGACTGGTCAGCTAAATCAAGCGTTACCAAAAAAGCACGCCTCACAATAACCTGCAACTGGTCATCCAATTCCTTTGAAAGAGAACGAATAACGCACAAAGAACCAGAACGGTGCACAACAGCAAAACCCAAAAACAAATCCTTCAACAATTCATCAATCAAAACAGCATGCTCAGGATTATCAGTCCTGACCTCAATCTCATCATAACCCTTCTTGTGCAAAGAAGACAAAAGCCACCTAAGCGTTCTTTCAGTCGCATTAGAAACATCAATATCGCCCTTCTTCAAATCCCTTTGCTCAGAAGTGCTAACAATCAATCTTGGGCCATTCGCCAAAACATCAACTTCCTCGCCCTTCTTAACACCCCACTCTCTAACCCAATCAGAAGGCAAAGTTACAACTAACGTCTTATCAGCAATCTGGATAACCTTGCGCTTCATATATGCTCGAGACGATAATTTAATATATAAATGTTATCTCCTAGTAGTAGTAATATGGGGGACTTGGAAACACGCATTCAACAGTGCATAGAACGCGTAAGGCAACGCCAAAAACCAATGTTTTCAGACGCGGAACAAACACCCTTAAAATTCGGATTCTGGGGATGGCTATTCGGAACATTCGCAGGCGGAAATGGAACAGTAGCAGATAGAAAACTAAACGCGTGGTATGGCAGAAAATACAACAATTCAGGATTCCTTCTAAACGCGTCATACGGGTACATAGAAAACAAAGAATACGACGAAGGACTAATCTGCCTAAGAGACGCGCTAGACCTACTACACGGAAAAAAAGCAAAACTAAGCATTGCGATGACAGCAGGAAGAACATTAACCACGGCAGCGCTCGCAATAGACAGAAACTTACACCCAGACAAAATCGAAACATACCTGCTCGCAGCAGCAATGTACGCGCCAGACCTGCCAGAAAGAGCATGGCACTGGAGCACACTAGCAAAAGAACTAGCAAGAGAATTCAACCACCCACTCAAAAAAGAAATCCACCTGTACGACGCGCTCCTCGCAACAGCACAAAAAAGAACAGACGAAAAACAAACCTGGAAAGAAGCAATAGAAGAATTACGAAACGAGCCAGTATGGGAAAGACTAGGCGAAACACGAACAATAGTGCGAGTGCTCAAAAACAACAAATTCTTTTCACAAACACTAGTCTTCAAAGAAAAAGAATCAAGCTCTGCAATACTAAGAGAAGTCGGCGCGATAAAAACACTCGAAGAAACCGTAAAAGACATCACAGTACCACAAATACTACACGTTTCAGACGACAAACACGAAGGCAGATACGCCTACGTCATGCGATACGTTGAAGGAGAAACACTATACGACAAACTCCTCAAAGGCGATAAGCGCGCAATGCCAAAAGTTGTAACAGCATTAGCAAAAATACACGCGCACTACACGCCAAACGTCAAAGAACTAAACCTTGAAGAAAGACTCCAAGAAAAACTTTCAGACGAACACTTCAAAGTTCCACAACAAATCGCACAAACCATCACAACAAACTACAAGCCCGTCTTCAAAGCCATTACAAACAATGCTCGCTGGGTGTGGAACAAAGACGCACACCCAGAAAACTGGATAATAGGCAAAAGAATAGGAGTAATAGACTGCGAAGCAGACCACCTAGTCCCAGCAACGCTAGACCTGGCAAATTTGCTGGAATACGGCGAGTTTTTCACGCATGAAGAAAAGAAAAAATACGTACAACAATACGCACACAACTATGCAAAAGAAGCAAGCCCTATCACAATAACCATGAGCGCGTACTACAACGCGGTCATACACAGAATGCTCTCACTCGCAAGCGCGTGGAGCAGTCCGGAAAGAAAACGAATGCAGCCACAAAGAAAACAAGCCATGCACAGAGCAATAGAAGCCATCAAATACATAGCAAAAGAAGACAATACATATTATAGTGAGCATCACGAAGAATACGGCAGACTGCAGCAAGCATTTGAACAACTTAAGGCAATCTTATAATTCTTAAGAACAACAAATAAGCCATTGATTGACATATACTAATCCTATGAAGAAAACTGACATTACCATTATGGCGCACTTGAGGAAGAATGGCAGAATGCCATTAACCGAACTGTCACGCCAAACAAAACTACCAGTAAGCACAATACACGAAAGATTGAAACAACACATGCGAAAAGGCGTTTACAGGCCAAGCACGCTAATAAACTTTGAAAAAATAGGGTATGCAACAAGAGCGCACATATTGCTATCTGTTGAACAGCCTGAGAAAGGAAAATTGTTTGAACACCTAAAAGCGCACCCAAACGTCAACTCACTATCACGCATAAACAACGGCTGGAACATAATAATGGAATGCGTGTTCAAAGACATGATATCACTGGAAGAATTCGTGGAAAAACTAGAAAATGCCTTCCACATAAAACAAAAACAAGTACACTACGTTCTCAACGAGTTCAAACGAGAAGGCTTCCTAGCACAACCTGAAAGCGCAGAAGCACTATTCTAACGCCTAAACATTCGGTAAAGTTTAAATACATGAGAAGGTCAATCAAACATATCACTAAACGAGGTGTATTATAATGAGAGCACAAGGATTACCGATCAGCACAATAATAATAGCAGCACTAGGAATCCTAGTACTAGTCGTCATAGGCGCCATATTTGGCGGGCAAATAGGAAAGTTCGGAAAAGCAGCAAGCGAGTGCCCAGGAAGATGCCTAAAAGACACGCCACCACCAGGAGCGCCACCAGGAATCTACATTCTAGGCGAAAAAGAATGCAATGAGTTCGAAACAAGACTATCCGGAAGCACACTACCAAGAAACATGCCATCAAAAGCAGACCAACCACAAGACTGGAGATGCGACTTTTGCTGTATTCTGACCGGTTAAGAAAAGCACAAGGACTGCCAATCAGCATGATAATAATAGCAGTCATAGGACTAATAGTCCTAGTGATAATAATAGTACTAGTACAACAGAAAACAACAGGGTTCAGCAAAGGCCTGCAAAACGCGTCAGAAAGCGAATGCCCCAAAGACCAAATCAAGCCCATAGGAACAACCTGCGACGTAATCTACGCACGCTTTACAAATGTAGGACCAGGAGACATCTGCTGCAGAAAAGGAACAATCAAATAGCAACAATTTTATACTTACTTTCTAGAAAAGTCCACATGAACAAAAAGGGGCAAGGAGCATCACACTTCTTCGAATACATGGTCGTAGTAATACTATTACTAGCAGTCTTCGGCGCAATAATCTACATATTCGTCAAAAAGGTGCTACCATGAGTAAGAAAGGAATGAGCCCAGAATTCCTTGTCGGCCTAATAGCAACAGCAGCATTCCTAGGCATAGCACTCTTCTTCCTGGGACCAGCAATACTAAAACTACTCTTCGGCTCAGCAGAAAAAGGACAATGCAACGTGGAGTTTATACTCTCGCAACTGGGGGAAGTGGAGCAAGTAGAAGGTTGTAAGATGCATGATCTCGTAGTAACGCCTCAAGTTCTTGCCGAAGAAATGACGGCGGGCAAAGTTCAATATGCCACTCTGAAAAAGGCTGATGCATTAGGAAGTATAGGAAATTTATTCGATCCAAGCAGGCCAGGTGCAGAAGAAGCCTGGGCTTTAAACAGAATAATCGCAAATGAAATGGCAGGATGTTATGATAAAACATTAGGCGGAAAAGCACTGGCAGAAGTAAGCGTTTTCTCAACAAACTTCGTATGTGTTGTATGTTCACGAATCACACTAACAAAAGAAACACAACAAATATTCCAAAGCACCTTCTTTGGTGGAAGAATTAATACGTACCTTAATACGTGGATGCAAACGGTTCCATACAAAAAAGGTAAAATGCTTTATTCTGATTATATCACTCAAAGATTAATAATATCAGACGACCTTGGGCCAGGCAAATGGAGCGAAGTTCTAAGACCTATACTTACAACATATCCACCATACGATACAACTATGGAAAAATCAATGGCGGTAATGTTAGTACGCATACCTATTGGTGGTGCAGACGATCTTAAATGGATACAAATATATCCTTACGAAAAGATTACAGCGCTTGATTTCGGATATCTGATGCCAAGCGTAACTTACTTTGGAGCTGATGTAAAATGCAAAACCATAATACAATAAAAAAACTGATAGAATCAAGAATCGGCCAAGAACTGCCCGGCTGGGCATACATAGTGGGACTCATACTGGCATTATTTGCAATAGTTTTCGTACTATGGCTCTCATTCAAAAGTGGAAAAGTAGGAGTAGAGCAAATAGTAGGAATAGAATGAACAAAAAAGCAATGAGTGGAGCAATGCTGGCAATAATAATCGGAGCCATTTTCATAGTAATAGTCGTCGTAGGACCATTCTCAGACATGGTGAAATATGTACGAGAAAAATTCTTCAGCGGAATACTAACACCAAAACAACAAGAAACCGTAGTAGGAATACCAGGAGCAAAAGCAGGACCAAGCACGGTGCCAATAATAATGTTGTCAGGAAATAAAGAAGAAGCAATTAAACAGCTTGTAAAAGAAACATTGCTTTGCTGGAAAGATTTTGAAAGAAGCGGCTTCACAGATCAGACATGCAAAAAATTTGAAATACCTCCAACAGCCAGCTGGACAATAGCAGAAAGTGAGTACAAAGCAGTACTTGCCGTAAGTGGCGAGAAAGAACTCGGCAAAGACCTGGCAGGAATAGGCGCGCTTAACCCACAAAATTATTTCTGGAACATATTCACCTTAAATGGCAGAGAAAAACCATTCTGGCTTTGCGGGGATGATGATGGTACACCAAACATGGTAGGATTTACACGCGACCCAGACGGCGGAGACTGTCATTAACTTTAAATAGTAATCAAACAAACTAAACACAATGAAAAAGGGACAAGGACTGCCAGTAAACACAATGATTCTAATCATACTAGGACTTGTAGTATTAGTCATAATCATAATCTTAGTACAGCAACAAGTAAAGAAAGGCTCGACAAAATACACAAACTTAAGTGATGAAGCTGAAATAAGAAGCGACAAATGCGGCAATCTATTCATGGGAAGAGGATGCGCTTCAAGTTGCGACCTAGCAAAAGGGCAGAGACAAGTCTACAGCCCAACAGGAGAATGGGAAGACTGCAAAAAAGCAGGAAAGGCAGCCTGCTGTGAGTCAGCCTAGCAAGGTTTATAAACAAACTTTCTTGATTCTAACGTTATGAAAAAAGGGTCGATGATATCACTAGAAGCACTAGTGAAACTAATACCACACTTAATTCTAACAATCGCCATCATGGTAGTAATAGGAATGTTCGTTTACTACTTACTCTACCCGCCATTAACAGACCCGCAAAAAGACTTCAAAAGACTAACAGAAGACTTTGAAGCAGTAATGAAAGTTGAAACAGGAGGAGAGTTCACAATAAGAAGCCCAATGCAAGCAAAGGCGCTATACACAATTTTCGTTTACCCCAAAACAGACGACGTTTCTGAAATACCACCAAGATGCAAAAAACAAAGCTGCATATGCATAATGGAAATCAAAGGAGGAGCGCCATTCGAAACCTGCAAAGCATACCCAGACCTTAAAAAATGCCCAGGCACAGACGCGCCATGCGGTTCACAAGTATGCTTTGCAAATTACATAAGAATCACCGTGGATAAAGACAAACCAATCTCAATACCAATCACCAAACAGTGCAACCTGATACGAATAGGATGAACAAAAAAGCAAACATAATGGACATAGTACTCACTCCAACATTCGTCACAATAGTCGCACTCGGAATCGTTCTTCTAACACTCATCAACGCAATCTACGGAATAACATCATCATTAGAATTTGAAAGAAGATTTTACGCAGTAGACACAGCACTATTACTAGAGTCACTGATGGCGCTGCCAAAAGAAGCAAATGTTGCAATAGATTACAGCTGGCCAATAAACTTCGGACTAAATATAACAGCTCACAAAGTACGCGTATACGGAGGCGGAGAAAAAGAATTTGAATACACAGTAGACCCGCTATACGCAGTATTATACAAAGACTTCAAACCATCAAAAGAAAACAGCGAACTAACATTCTACAAAACAGGAAACATTATTGGCATTGAACGAAAAAAAGACCTTCCGGACATTTCAGGATATTACTGCGAAAGACAAACAATGCCAAAACTAAACGCAGTAATAGACTATCATGCAACCATAGAAACAACACCAACAACAATAATGACGGGAGATGCAACAATAAGCGCACAGCTAAACCCAACAGGCGACAAGCTAGTAAAAATTTACATCAATCCAACGCCGCAAAGCGAACAACTAGCATGCCTCATGGCGCAAACATTCAAACGAGAAACAGGACTGCAAACAGCAATAATACCAGTCAATACCAACTTCTTAGCAGTCGGAGACCCAAGACTAACACTAAGCACAACACAACCAGCACTATTCGTGCTGGCACAAGGACTGCCAGACAACGCAGCAACAAAAGCAACAATTTACAGATCAATAACGCAAGGAGTCACGCTATATGGCCTGGAATAAAAAAGCAACATGGACTTGGGCAGACACCCTATACTGGTTCTTCTACATACCAATGACTGCAGCAGTAATACTGACATTAGTAATAATTCCAGGAAGAATGATAGGAACAAAAGTACAACCAGTAACAATGGACGCAGCAATATTCGAAGAAAGAGTCGTACAACACCTAAAAGAATATTCTCCCGTTACAGGCTCCAGCGACAACATGATGACAACAAACAAAAGCATGCAATTCTCACTCTCACAAAAAAAGTTCGGATACAAAATAACAAAAGACGGAAAAGAATACTACGGCAACCAAAAATTCTACGACATAGCACGACCACTCGCACCAGTCAAATACCACAGATTCCAATCAACAAAAACATACGAAAACGGAAAAACAGTCACGATAGACCAAGTATACCCCAAACTATATGCGAAACTTACATAAAAAAGGCAAAGTTGAACAAAGTTCAACAAGTCATTTTTTCCCTGCGGGAAAAAAAGGCATTGATACTAGAGCAATCAACATAATCATAGTCATACCATTAATCTTCATCAGCATACTAATCTTCTACAAATATTTCAACTCACAAGTATCAAGCGCGGAAAACAGCATCATAGACTCGGACGTACAAAACATAAAACTCGCAAGACTATTCGGAGAATTCATAGAAACACACGCACACGAAATACCAGACGCACCAAAATCAAAATTAGAAGAATGGCTTTTCAACACCATCAAAAAAGAGTTCAAAGTCTACGAATACCACTATGAAGCTTACACCTACACAGCACAATGCACAAAAGAAGCAGAAATCAAGTGCAAAATAGGCATAGAAGAATCAGACTACACGCACGGTTCCACTAAGGAAACACACGAGTTCAAAGCATATATCGCCGGACCAAACTACACAATAATCCCAATAGAATTACAGGTGAATGTTGTAATATGAGAGGGAAAAAAGGCCTAGATTATGCAATACTCCTTTTCGTAGTAGTTGCAATAGGATTAGGAACACTCTATTTAGAAATGACCAACAAAATAGGAGAATTACACAAACAAATAGGAGACTCACAATCACCAATACTAAAAGTCGACCCGCAAATAAGCCAAATAAATGCGTTCGTAAGCAGCGCAGCAAGATACTCAATAGAAAAAACAAGAACAAACTTAGCAAGCCCTGTTGCTCAAGGCTTTACAGACGCTTGCCCCACACTAAACACAGTTTCCAGCCCAACAACAATCCAAACACCAGACCTGCAAAGCGCCATCAACAAACAATTCAACTTAGAAATGGACAAATACTTAGACGCTTACAAAAACACGGCTAGAATAGAAATACCAAAAGACAACTACGAATTATACATCACCACTGAAGAAATAACAGGCGTTGCAATCAAGCCAGCAAACATCGCGCTAAAAGGAATGACGGGAAGAGAAATTGGGACGATAAACTACAAGCCAAGCTTCAAAATAAAATACAAACACGAACTAAATGCATATCCGGAAAGCCTCAACACAATAACATACGTAGCCAAAAACTGCATCAAAACAGAAAAACCAAAAGAATGCGCAGATACATATGCCTCATCGATGACAGGATGGACGTGGAAAGAAGAAGCAGGCAAAATAGTCTTTACAATACCACACGGAACAGCAACAACATGCTACTCGCTAATTATTCCACCAAAAACCACAACTCCAATCACCTAAATCTTTATAAAACACAAGAATTCTGCACATTCAGGGGTGCAAGATGATAAGAATGCCATTGCCAGAAATGCTGGCGCGCATAAAAGAAAAAACAGGATTGTCAGAGCAAGACCTACTTGCAAAAATAGACGCCAAATGCCTATCACTAGCAGGACTCATCTCTAAAGAAGGCGCAGCGCACATTATAGCAAATGAACTAGGCGTAAAACTACTAGAAGGCAGCGGAAAAATCAAAGACTTACTCCCCGGAATGAGAAGCGCAGAAGTCCTAGGAAGAGTAACACAAATCTACGAAGTAAAAGAATTCCAAAGAGCAGACGGAACCGCAGGAAAAGTAGGAAGCTTCCTAGTAGGCGATGATACAGGCGTAGTAAGAATAGTATGCTGGGGAAGCCAAACAGACAACATAAAACAAATTACAATCGGAGCACCAATCAAAGTCAGCAACGGAATGGTAAGAGAAAACCAAAGAGGCTACAAAGAAGTACACCTGAACGAGTCAAGCAGAATCAATCTCGCACCAAAAGAACCAATACCAGAAGTAAAAAGCAACAAAGCAACAAGAAAAACACTCAAAGAAATACAAGAGAGCGACGAACAAATAGAAGTCCTAGGCACAATCGTACAAGTATTCGACCCCAAATTCTTCGAAGTCTGCCCGCAATGCGGAACAAGACTAAAAGAAGCAGAAGGACAATGGGTATGCACAGAACACTCAGCAGTAATGCCAGACTACAGCTATCTGGTAAACGTGTTCCTCGACGACGGAACAGAAAACATGAGAATAGTGCTATTCAGAAACCAAGCAGAGAGACTACTAAGCAAAACAAAAGACCAAATGGTAGCGTACAGAGTAAACCCGGAAACATTTGAGCCGTTGAAAACGGAATTACTAGGCGAACAATTCAGACTCATCGGACGCGCAAAAAAGAACACGTTCTTCGACAGAATAGAATTCATAGCAAACCAAGTATACAAAGCACAACCAGAAGAAGAACTAGCACGATTACAACAGTAATTTAAACCGCCACATTTCTCAACACTAAACTGGTGATACAACATGATGGGACGAACTCATATGGCCATTGGATTGTTAGCAGGCCTAATTCTCTATCCAATACTCGGACAAACATGGTACATATTCATACCACTCGTAATATTCGGCTCATTATTACCAGACGTAGACCATCAAAACAGCAAAATAAACAAAATATTACCAATAACAAGCTGGATACCACACGTGTTCGAACACAGAGGATTCTTCCACAGCATATTCCCCGCAGTAATAATGTACGCCGCACTATATTACGGCGGACTGGAATACATAGGATTACCTCTAACTGTTGGTTATATCAGCCACTTAGCCAGCGACTGCATGACAAGACTCGGATGCAATTTATTGCACCCAGTCAGCCACTTCAGAATACAAGGACCAATAATCACAGACGGACTAATGGAAATAATCACGCTCGCAAGCGTGTTCATAATCAACGCACTACTAATAATCAAACACGTATTTTAGAAACCAATAAAATTTAAGTACCAATTTAGTTGCACAAAAACACATGGACAAAGAAGAATACGACAAGAAAAAAGGAGTAGACTTCACAGGCGTCACAGTTGTTTTCATCTGCCATGACGGTAACGGAAGTATACTAATGGCAAAACGCTCACAAAAGTGCAGAGACGAACACGGCAACTGGGACATAGGAGCAGGAAGCCTTGAATTCGGACACAAGATTGAAGATACTCTAAACAGGGAAATTAAGGAGGAATACTGCACCGATGTTCTTGGCTACGAGTTCCTAGGTTTTAGGGACATACACCGCAATAACAACGGCAAAAACACACACTGGATATCATTAGACTTCAAAGTACATGTCGACCGCTCAAAAGCCAAAATCGGAGAACCGGAAAAAATTGACGAAATAGGCTGGTTCCCAAAGAATGCCTTTCCAGCACCATTGCATTCACAATTACCCAAGTTCTTAGAAAAGTACCGAACGCGGCTCTGACTGCGGCGCGTATCGCAGTAAACGGTCAAACGAACGCCTTGTCTTCGCAGCACGACAGGATTTCACGTGCAGCCACGGCTGGAACGGATACATATTCGCGCCCACCCGCTTCACGTCAACAAACATCGGAGTCGGACCAAACTCATCCTGCTTGACCACAATATTCGCGTCTAATGCGTCAAAATACGGAATACCCTTTTCAATCAACGCGTCCCGCACGAAAGCCAGCGCATTCCAAAAATGAGCGTCAGCCACCATTCCCACATTCTGCAACGTCCTTGAAATCTGGCCATCAGCATCCCGCACCAATTCAGACACAGAAACAGACGCTTCACTCGTCTTCACCACGTCAAAAATCCTCGCGAAATACTTATGCGCCTCAACAGGCAATTTGCGCATCATCATCCTATAATTTTCAAATTCAAACTCATTATAATCAGCAACTCCGAACTTAAACCAAGTATACCACTGCATCGGATAAGAAACAGTAATCGGACCGTATTTCTTCTGCCGATGCGTTTTTAAAAACTTCGCGCATTTATCAGTATCAACCTGATATACCGTGCGGTATTCGCTTTCTCCAATCTTATGCTCTAGCCCACCCACCATCCCAACACCAGCCTCCGACGGTGATTTATATGCTTTTTGACAAAAAACACCCACTGGACACTGGACAAACCCCTTCTTGAGCTATTTAAACCCTGCTTGGCCTTAGAGTAATCATTGCGAGCACCTCGCCCACAGCAAAGCTGTGAGTTGAAACAAAATGCGAATCACGCCGAACAAAGTTCGTCGGGAGTTCGAAGACGTAAACGTCATTCGAACAGCAACGAGGTAAAAAAATGGAACAAGAAAAAAACCAACCAGAAAAAAAGTTTAGCACGGGAGCAATAAGCGCAACCGTGTGGAAAAACGTCCGCGCAGGCAAAGACGGCAAAACATTCGAAAGCAGAACCGTCAACCTGCAGCGCAGGTACACAGACAAAACAGGCCAATGGCAGAGCACCAGCTCATTGAGGCTGAACGACCTGCCAAAAGCAGCACTAGTGCTAGAAGAGGCATACAAGTACCTAGTACTAAACGGCCACACAGACGACACAATGCCACAACAAACAAAGGAGGTGAGTGCTTGAAGCGAAAGAAGGAGGAAACAACTCCCCAACCACCCCAGCAGCAACCCTGCTGCGGGTAATTTTAATTTTTTCAATCAAACTCGTAAGATTTCCAACAATCAAAACAAAAAGGTGATAAACATGGCAAACAAAAAAAATATTGAATTTATTGAGGATGAACAAACAATACGTGCTGAAACTTCTGCAGGCGTAATGGAGGTAACAAGAGTGGACGAAATGGAAGACAAACCAAAAAAGAAAATATCAAGCGTAGAAGACCTCCCAGGAGTAGGGCCAGCTTCTATCGAAAAACTTGCATCAGCAGGATTCCACGACCTAATGAGCATAGCGGTAGCCACGCCAGGAGAAATAGTCGGCGCAACAGAAATGTCAGAAGCAACAGCCAAAAAAATAATCGCAATCGCACGAGCAAACCTCGAAATGGAATTCACATCAGGCGAAGAAATAATGAAAAAACGAGAAAAAATGATGAAAATCACCACGGGAAGCACAGAACTCGACAAACTAATGGGCGGCGGCTTTGAAACTGGAGCAATAACAGAAGCATACGGACAATACGGCTCAGGAAAATCACAAATCGCACACTCTCTCTCAGTAAGAGTACAACTCCCACAAGAAAAAGGCGGAGCAAACGGAGTAGCAGTCTACATAGACACAGAAGGAACATTCAGACCAGAACGAATCAAAAGCATAGCACAAGACTGCGGAATAGACCCACAAGAAGCACTAAAAAACGTCAAAGTAGCAAGAGCATACAACTCAGACCACCAAATGCTGCTCGCAGAAAAAATAGACGATTTAATTGTCAACAAAGGAGTAAATGTCAAAATTGTAATTGTTGATTCCTTGACAGCGCACTTCAGAGCAGAATACATAGGCAGAGGAACACTCGCAGACAGGCAGCAAAAAATCAACAAACACATGCACGCACTAATGAAAGTAGCAGACAAACACAACATAGCAATCTACGTGACAAACCAAGTCATGTCAAAACCAGACCAGTTCTTCGGCGACCCAACAGAAGCAATAGGCGGGCACATAGTCGCGCACAACAGCACATACCGCCTGTACTTGCGCAGAGGCAAAAAAGGCACGAGAGTGGCAAAAATGGTAGACTCGCCATGCCAGCCAGAAGCAGAAGCAATATTCCAAGTAACAGAAGCAGGCGTCAAAGACGCATAATTTTTTCTTTTATTTCACAAAATTTATATACTATCCACGAAGAAAACACCCTGTATGCGGCTAGTTCTGCATACAAATATACTAGGTAGGTGAAATAAGTTATGTACGGAGAAAGAAGATCAGGAGGCGGCGGATTCCGTCCACGTGGCGGAGGAATGGGAATGTCAACCCCACCAGTTAAAGTTGGCGAAGAATTAGATGTGACCATAGAAGCAGTCGGCGAAAAAGGCGACGGCATAGCCAAGAAAAACGGCTTCGTGCTGTTTATACCTGGCGTCAAAGAAGGACAACTAGTACACATCCGAGTAACAAAAGTGTTACGAAAAGTCGGATTTGCAGAAGTCTGCACACCAGGCGCAGGAGCAGCTCTAGCAACAGAAGCACCTGCAGCAGAATCTGAAAGCTTTGGCGAAGAAGCACCAGCAGAAGAAGCCCCGGCAGAAGAGGCACCTGCAGAATCTTCACAAGACTCTGAAAGCTTTGGCGAAGAAGCACCAGCAGAAGAATCAACTGAAGAAAACGCTGACGAACAATAAATTTTTATTTTTATTATCTTAATTTTTTCACATGAGACTCTTTATAGCATTCGATGTTCCGGAAGAAGTACGTAAACATATTCTAGAGCTTCAAAAACAATTAACAGGAGCTAAACTCACTTTAGCAAAAAACTTTCATTTAACTTTGAAATTCTTGGGAGAAATCACGCCAGCACAAGCAGAAGACATAAAGAAAAAACTAGCGAGTGTGAAATTCAAACCTTTTACTGCAAAACTTGATGGAACAGGAACATTCCCATCAGAACAAATGATAAGAGTAGTCTGGGCAGAAATAACGCCACACGATATAATCAGTGAATTACAAAAACAAATAGATGAAGCGCTTCAGGGCATGTTTCCGAAAGAAAAACAATTCACACCACACCTGACAATTGCAAGAGTAAAAACTGCGGAAAACAAAGAACAATTCGCAGAACAAGTAAAAAATCTGAAAGTAGAACCAATATCCTTTGAAGTCAAAGAATTCAAGCTAATAGAAAGCAAACTCTCACAAAAAGGGCCAGAATACAAAACAATAGCAGAGTACAGATGAATTTATAAATAAAAAAATCAGTTACCAGCAAGATGGTCACAACAGAAGAAAGACAAAAAAGAGGGTATGAATTAACAGAAGAAGACCGCGTTATAGCCAATGTAAATTTCCTAAAAACAGAATTCTTAAAACACGCTTATTCAGGCACAGTACGCGGCGGAATATCAAAAATGGTTACAGAATACCAACTTTTAGCAATAGATATACTTACAGGCCGGATTTTCGTGCCCGCAATAGAACATGCACTTTATGGACGCATACTTACAGACAAAGACAAAGTAACGCTGAGCTACTATTACACCCAACCTGTGCCAGGCATAATCGAACTTCCGCCAGGATACGAAGTTCTACCAGTAGAACTAATAATCCCTGAAATGGAAAAGCTATCTGCAGAAGCCATTGGTGTAATCCAAAAGACCAAGCAAGAATTATTTCGTCCAGTAATCCCGAGCGTAAATGACGCATTAAGAAAAAACACTGACCCAAAAGTCATAGGAGCATTAGCTACAATTATGGCAAAAGTAAGAGCCGCGTAATTTTCCAAAACCTTTATAAACAACCCTTCTCGACGACAGTACATTGCCAAAAGTTCAGCCCAGCTCGGGAAGAACAAGCGGTGTGACATCGAAAATCTAGAAGATTTTCGGGGCATCCAAGCAAGCTTGGATGGGCAATAAAAAACACCGGGAGACAAAATGACAACAGAACAAGCATTCCTAGTAGCACAAGACCAATACCTAAAATCAGGAATACACATAGGAACAAAATTCAGAACAAAATACATGGACGCATTCATCTACAAAACAAGACCAGACGGCCTTTCAGTTCTCAACCTGCAAAAAATTGATGAAAGAATCAGAAACGCGGCAAACATGCTGTCACAATACAAGCCAGACGAAATACTCGTATGCAGCAGACGAGAAAACGGCTGGAAAGCAGTAAAAGCTTTCGGCAAACACACAGGAATCAAAGTATTCGCAGGCAGATACCCTCCAGGAATACTGACAAACCCAAAACTAGACAGCTTCATAGAAGTAAAACTCATACTAGTAGCCGACAGCTGGCCAGACAGAAACGCGATGAAAGACGCAATCCAAATCGGAATACCAGTCATCGCTCTCTGCGACACGAACAACCAAAGCAACGAGATAGACCTAGTAGTCCCGTGCAACAACAAAGGGAAAAAATCACTCGGACTATTGTTCTACATCCTCGCAAGAGAGTACCAAAAAAGCAGAGGAATCATAGGAGCAGACCAAGAGCCAGGCTTTTCAGTAGACGAATTTACAGAAGAATAAACTTAAACTGGCTGGACGCCCTTTTCAACAATCTCGAAAAGAGCCTCTTTCTCGCCAGCAATACTCCTGTGCTTGCGCAGGACGATTTTTCTTTTTCCGCTATTCAAAGACTCAAGCTCTAACAAACACTTACTTGTATAAAGCAGAATATCACCGCCAACAATCTTAACTTTTCTAGCATCAAACGCGCTATACACCTGAGACGTCAACAAAATAGGAATATTATGCGTTCTAGCAATCTCATTAAGCCACAACATCTGCAAGCTCAAATCACGATTAAAATTATCATCCTCCTTAAAACTACGCTGCAAACGATACAACATAGTCATAGTATCAATAACAATCAAGCCAATCTTGTTGCTAATCAAATCCTTAAGCTTCTCAACAGACTGCTTCTGCTCCTCAAAATTCATCGGCCTCAAAAACACAAACTTGTCCAACAACTTCTTGTACTCAGGCAAAATCTGCTTCAAACGAGCAACACTAAAACCGCCTTCAGTATCAACAAAAATCACCTTTTTGCCCTGCTTTGCAACGTCAACAGCCGCAAGCAAAGCCAAATTAGTTTTCCCAGAACCGGCAGGACCATAAATAGTCGTAATAGCATCTGCCTCATAGCCCCCTTCCAAGAATTCATCCAAAAACTTGGCCCCCGAAGACACGCGCTTAGTATTCATACCCAAACGCATTAAACGCCAAAAACCTTTATAAAGCCTCCTTTTCCCGACTATAATATGACTAAATCGTGGGTGGGGCTAACAGTTGTATTTCTAATAGTCCTAGGGTTACGCTTATACTTCGCATTCCAAACCCCATACTACAGCTCAGACGCATCATATTTGCACGTCAGAGCAACAGAAACCATACTTGAAGGCAAAATACTCTGGCAAGACCCACTAGGCTACGGCGGAAGAACACTAGTCATGAGCCCGCTATTTGACGCAATACTTGCCTTTTTCACACTATTCATGCCGTTATCATTAGTTTTCAAACTAATACCAAATATCTTTGCATCGCTATTAGTCATTCCAGCCTACCTAATAGCACACAAACTCTCACAAAAAAATTGGACAGCACTATTCGCAGCATTCTTTGCATCAATAATACCCGCATACTTCTCCAACACATTCAACCACATCACACCACTAACACTTGCCATACCAATATTCTTCTTCCTAGCATACGCCTGGCTTCAAATGCCAAAACGCGCGTGGATAATCACTTTCCTATCACTGCTACTGGTCTTCGTATTCCTCCACCCGCTATCAATAGTATTCGTGCTAAGCATAGGCGTCTACATTATACTTTCATCACTCGAACATCTCAAGCCAACAAACGCAGAATACGAACTAGGACTATTCTCACTATTCTTCGCACTCTGGGCACAATTTTTACTCTACAAAAAACTCATATTATTCCACGGCCCATCTGTCATCTGGCAAAACATACCAAAAGAAATGCTCTCAGCATTCTACTCAAACATCACAATATTTGACGCAATATGGCAGATAGGACTAGTCCCGCTCACAGGAGGAACTTACGCCTTGTACAAAACAGCATTCAAAACACCACAAAAAGAAACACAACTCCTGCTCGCCGTAACAATTGTTTCCACAATACTGCTATGGTTCAAACTAATAGACGTAACAACAGGGTTCATCCTATTAGGAATAACACTCGCATTGCTATTCTCGCAAAGAATAATACTATTTACAAATTTTATATCAGAAACAAAAATATCCAAGTACGGACCGGCACTAACAGTCTTAATTCTTCTGTCAGCACTGAGCACAGTAGTATACCCTGCATACGTTGAAACAAAAGAACAACTCTCTCACACAATAACCCAAGAAGAAATAACTGCGCTTGGAACATTAAGCCAAGAAACACCAGAAGACGCAACAATAATAGCGCCAGCAAATTACGGCAATTACATAACCGCAATCGCAAAAAGAAAAAACGTCATAGACGAATACTTCCTACTCAGACCAAGAATCAACGAGCGCTACCAAGACATAACACGCCTGTACAAAACCACATTCCAAACGGAAGCAGTAGAACTATTCGACAAATACGAAGCAGATTACATCGTTGCACCACCAGGCCACAAAGACATAGCATACGGAAACAGCCAGTGCTTCACCAGAATACACGCCACAAACATACAAGTCTATGAAAAAAACCCAGAATGCAAAGTCAGGGTGGTAGCATGAAAAAACAAATGTTCGCAATACTGATACTCGCAGTCATCATGATAGCACTGCCACTCCACCTGAGATTTGCCCACAAAAATCCAACACTAGCAGGAACAGAACCCTACTATCATGCAAGAATGGCAGTACAACTATTAGACGGCATACCAAAAGAAGACAACTCAATACTAGGAAGCAGAGAGTATGTAATAGAACCATACCACGCCGTACTCGCAGTTGCGTACAAAATAGCAGGACCACTGGCATTCAATCTTCTGCCAGCGCTCTTCGCACTGGCAAGCTTTGTATTCTTCTGGTTGCTGTTAAACACGCTAAAAATTCCAGAACCAACACAGGCATGGATGCTCCTCGCATACGCACTATCACCACCACTAATCGCTATAGGAACAATAGGAACACCGCATGCATTCGTACTCGCACTGATACTCGCAGGAGCCTGGCTGTTAAGCACAAAATGGTGGCTTCTAGGAACGGCCAGCTTCATCATAGCATCAATTTCAGGACTAACATACACCCTATCAACAATTACACTCCTGCTAATATTTTACCTAACACAAAAAATAGAAACAAAAAAAATAATGACTGCCCTAGTGCCAGCAATTGCAGTCTTCATTATCGGACACTACCCGCCAGCAATCCAGCCAATACAAGGCATGGCACAATACCTGAGCGACATTGGAGGAACATACGGATTCAGCATATTCGCAACACTCCTCGCAATTGTAGGAGCAATACTCGCATGGGAGCACAAAAAAACATATTACGGAGCGTACGTCTTGGCCGCAGTATTCCTCGCAGCATGCTTTTTCATACCGGGACTGCTCGTCTTTGCAAACGTGTTTGTATCAGGCCTCGCAGGAGTAGCGCTAGCAAAACTGGCACAGAAAAAATGGGAGCTTTCATTCCTCAGACAAGCAGGACTGCTAGTACTATTCTGCGGACTACTGTTCAGCAGCATATCACACGCGGTCAGCATAGCTGACACGCCGCCAACACAATCATTCTTCAAAGCCCTAGAATTCCAGCCGAGCACAATACTCACGCATGAAAACTACGGATTCTGGATAGAATCAGCAGGCCACACGGCAGTCATGGATCCATACTGGAAACACCTGCCAGATGCGGAAGACAGATCATGGGATGTTGCAGCAATATTCAGCTCAGTAGAACTCGACAAGACAACAAAACTCATGAAAAAATACAACATAACACACGCACTAATAACGTCAGAAATGGAACATGGACTAGTATGGGAAAGAGAAGACCAAGGACTAGAGTTTATCGTCGAAAACAGCGAAACATTTAAAAAACTAGAAACAGGCTCAAACATCGGTGTTTGGAGTGCACAATGAGCAAAAAACAAGTAATGCTAACAACGTTCCTCTTAGTATGCGTTGTCTTTGTAATCGGAGTAATAACAGGCAATTACTGGAATTCAGGACAAACACAAGTCTCAAAAATACTAAAACAGTCAGAACTCGACACTGAAAGTTTTATTGTAGAACAAGAACTCTTTGAAAGCTTTGAAACAAACTGCGCACTAGCAGAAAAAAGACTAGGCACGTTAAGTGAAGAGCTATGGAAGCTGGGGAAAATTCTTGGCGGACAAGACGCAGAAGAACAACTCGGAGAAGAAAACTACAATTTCCTCAAAAGAAAATTCCACCTAACACAAATAAGAACATACATTCTTGACAAAAAACTGCAATCAGACTGTGGAAGCAAAACAAACATAATACTTTATTACTACAAAAAAGGAGACCAAGCAAGCGAACAACAGGGAAAAATCCTAGACGAACTAGTAACGCAGCATGACATTCACATTTTCGCACTAGAGTACAGGTATTCCAAAGAACTCGAATTCCTAGAAGACTACTATGAAATAAAAGACGCGCCAACACTAGTCATCAATTTCCAGCACGTTCTACACGGCAACATTCCAAAAGACCAAATAATCCCGCTACTCCATGGATGAACGCAAAAAAATACTCTGGCGAAGCCTGTTTCTGACAATACTCATCTTCGCTGTCGGAATACTCCTAAACCATACATTTGACACGTTCAGAATATCAATAATAGAAGACGTAATGATTATACACGAAATAGACAGCGAGGCGTACCGAGTAGAAAGATTCTTTACAGAAACATTCGGCGGAGAAAAATGCGAAATAATGGTCTCAAGAATATCAGACCTCAAAAAAGAAATACGAAAAGTAGGAGAAGACCTTGGAAGCTATTCAAGATTCAGCTTCTTCAGACAAAAAGACTATGACTACCTAAAAAGAAAATATTTTCTCTTAGAATTAAGATTCTTAGCCCTAATACAGAAACTAAACAAAGAATGCGACAACCCATACCTTCCAATACTATTCTTCTATGAAATCGACCAAGACGAAAGCGAAAGACAAGGATTCATACTCCAAGACTTAAGCGAAAATTACGAACAACAACTCATAGTGCTGGCTATCGATAAAGACTACAAAGACGAACCACTAGTCAGCCTGCTGGCAACAAGCTACAACGTTACCAGCGCGCCAACACTTATAATTGATGGAACCCCATACGCAGGGCTAAAGTACGAAGGCCAACTCAACGCAACAGTACAAAAATTCCTCAAAAGAGCAGACCCGTACGCAAAAGACATAAACTTCCTCATGACGCCAGAATCGGCAGACATTCCATTCCCCACAATAATAACAGAATTAGAAAAAACAGCAAAAAATCAAAGCGCAGACCCATTCGCAAGAGGAGACGCAAACCTGATAATCAGGAGACTAACCAAAAATGAAACACTAATCTGCGAAAGCCTACAATACTATGACCAAATAAACAGCACAAACCACGAAGAAATGGCGCTAGTGTACGAAACAAGCGCATCACTAGGATGCGGAAGAAACAGAGCAGCATTCCTCCGCGCAGCAGCAAAAGAATGGAAACTAACAGGAAACAAATACCGCGCAGACCTTCTAGAAAAACTCTCGCGCGGAACAAGACTCAACCTCAAATTCGATGAACACGCCATAAGCGCCAATGACACAGTCATCACAGGCTACTATTCACCAATACTTCCAAACCTGACCAAAACAAGCGCAACAGCAGTTATCATTGGTAGCACCAGCATAACGCTCAATTCAAGCAGTATTATTTTATCGCAGGATGACCGCGTTTATAGAGACTGGCTTGGCGGTCAGATGGCAAACCCATTCGGTCCAGACCTACTCGTCACATTCTCAGAACGGCTCACTTACAATCAAACAGAGCTGTTGCCAGAAATCGGCTGGCACGAAGGCAGCAGAGTACGCGATCTCAAAGAAATCAATCTCACACACATCCCTGCAGTCGGGACACTCACCGCACGCTACGGAAACAGATGGTTTGCATCAGATGAAAACGGAACGTTCAGGTTTGAAGTTCCCCTTGACAAATTATCCTACCCAACAACACGATTCCTCAGACGAGACCTGGCAGTAATAATCGACACACACGGAGCAAACATGCTTGTAGAACAGGCAATACGCTACAATGCCACAGCAGTCATAACCGACTGCGACCACCCTGGAAAAGTATATGCTGCGCAATACCTAAGCGAACGCAAAATACCGGTCGCATGCTTTCCGGACAAGTACACATACCTCGCACTCGGACATAACTTATCCTTAGCCGGAAGCCCGCCAATAACAATAACTGGAAACAAGGCAATAATAGGAAACAGACCAATGAAGATAACACTAAAAGACAAAATAATAGCAGTAAACTCAACAGACGAAGCATACGCGCTATGGTATTACCAAACACCAGCAAGCTATTTCGACGCGCTAACCAAAGCCATAGACCTGAACGTAACATACGTAAGCCTGAACGACTTTGGACAGATGAGTCTGGCAACAAACAAAGCACGTGAAATTAACGCAACAATACTCGCAACCAGAGTATTCAACAGCGATGACTACAACGCAGTCAAACAATGGCTTGATGAAGACCCATCACACAAAGCAGTACTCTTCCACAGCGCGCCATACCCGTACGGCCAAAAAATATTCAACGAATACCCAGAAAGAACAACATTCGACGATCCAAACCCAGTCTTCATATGAAAAGGAACTATTCATTACTAGCAATTCTTGCACTCGCGCTAATAATAAGACTAATCTTTGCTTTTGGCTGGCACGAAATATTATGGGATTCAGGCGTTTACATAGGAATGGGCAAGTACATGTACAGTGCAGGACAAAACGGGCTGTTTGAACACATAAGACCGCTCTTTATGCCAATAATATTAGGCGCATCATGGAAATTCGGACTAGACCCAGCACTCTTCGGAAGACTATTCGAAATAATCCTCATGCTGGGCATGGTCTGGCTAACGTACCAATTAGCAAAACACTGGTGGGAAGAAAAAACAGCAATAGTAGCATCACTAATAGTTGCAGTAAGCCCAATATTCTACTATCTCAGCTTCCACCAATACACGGAAATTCCCAGCACGTTCTTCGCGCTACTAGCACTCTGGCTGTTTATCAAACAAAAACACCTCTTGGCCGGAATCTCAACAGGAATGAGCTTTCTGGCAAAATTCCCAGGAGGAATATTCATAGCAATACTGCTGATAGTGCTTACACTCAACAAAAAATGGAAGCCAGCACTTAACACAGCACTCGGATTTTGCATCATTGCAGTTCCTTACTTCCTCTGGAGCTGGATAACTTACGGCAGCCCGCTCGCCACATTTTTAGCAGGACAAGAAACAGTCCAACGCGTGATTGGATGCAACGTACTCCGCGCAAAACCATGGTGGCAATACTTCGCATGGCTGACATTCAGCGAAACAAAACTACACTTCCTAGGACTCCTAGGACTTTTCGCACTCTGGAAGAAATGGAAAAAAGAACACCTGCTATTTGCACTATGCTTGCTGATTCCACTAACTTACTTCACCCAACTGCACTGCCGAGACTACCGCTACCTGGCACTATTCTTGCCGTTCGCAGCCATGCTTACAGCACTAGGCACAACATGGCTGTATGACAAATTCCACTTTAAGAAAAAATGGGTATTCTTCATTTTTGTAATTCTACTCACGGCATGGATGACACAAACCAGCATAAATTACTATTACGGAAACGAACAACAACAGCCAGACCTTGCAGCAGACGAATATTTCAGCTATCTAAGCAGCAAAGAAGTAAGAGGAGAAATCTGGACTGCAAACCCAATAATCGCTGCGCATACAGACCAAAAACTCGAAAAAATCTACTACCCAGTATACGGCACGGGCGCATCACAAAACTTTGAAGACTACATTAAACAAAATCCTGATAAAATAGGAGCAATACTGCTCGACAACTGCGGAGGAGGAATAATATGCCCCCCGGATGAGCCACAATGCGAGCAAAAAACAGAACAACTAATAGCAGAAATTGATAACAAATTCACAAAAGTTTTTGACAAACAATCGGGCAGATGCTGGTATAGAATTTGGCTCACTTCTTGATATTCAATAAGTCTCCAATGGTCAAAGGACCAGAGTCCTTCTTTCCACCCTCAACAAGTTCCTCAGACTCAACCTCAACAAGCTTAATCTTAAGCAATTTTTCAAGCTTCCTCGCCATACTCAAAGGAGGATGGAAAGTGCCACTTTCCAACTTCTGCACAACACTCTCCTTCTCATTCAACATATGAGCAAAATCTCTTTGAGTCATTCCAGACTTTTCACGAGCACTCCTAATCCTCTGCGCATAATCAGAAACAACAATTTCTACGATCTCAAGAGCCTTAACAACAGCTTTAGGAGCATAAGAAACCGGCTTCTTGACAATCTTTCCAAACTTGCCACAATTGCTGCAAATATTAAGCCTGGAGCCCTCTACAACAGCCTCAAACACTTCCGTATTCCTCGCACATAACTCACAAACGCCCATAATAGGGCAGTTAACAAAATCAGTATTAAAATTTTTTGGCTAAAACACAACAGGACTACTCCAAAATAGTGGCGTTTGTTTTTAAAAGCACAAAAGTTTAACTTTAATATGGACGACGCACTGGCAGAACATATACGTTTAACAGCAGAAAAAGGCGCATCAAGAGAAGAAATACAGCAACTCCTTCTACAAGCAGGCTGGCCGGCAGAACAAGTCAAACTATACGTAGAAAAAACGTTCAAAAAACTTGAACAAGGAGAAATAATAAGAGCACACTCACTGTCCAAACGATTTGGAGACAACATAGTTCTAGACAACGCTGAATTCGACGTCAAAAGAGGAGAAATATTCGGACTAATAGGAATGAGCGGGGCGGGCAAAACAACTCTCCTTAACCTAATAGTAGGATTCATAAAACCAGACTCAGGAGACGTCATGCTCGCACTACCAGACGGAACAATACAAAGCGCGCTAAAAAATCCAGAGCTCATCAAAAAACACATAGGATTCTCAACGCAAACACCAAGCTTCTACAACAAACTAACAGTAAGAGAAAACCTCGAACACTTTGCACGATTGTATCACCTAACAGAGCCAGACTTAACAAGAAGATGCAACGCCCTCATAGACCTTGTCGGCCTTAAAGAATCCAGAGACGTTCCAGCAGTTCACCTGTCAGGCGGAATGCAAAAAAGACTAGACATCGCATGCGCACTAATCCAAGACCCAAGCATATTAGTCCTAGACGAGCCAACAGCAGACCTAGACCCAATACTACGAAAACAATTCTGGGACCTAATAAAACAAATCAACGGAAAAGGAACAACAATACTGCTCGCTTCACACTTTTTGGCTGAAATCGAACTGCTCTGCACAAGAATAGCAATACTACAAAACAAAAAAATAGCACAACTAGGAACCGCAGCAGAACTACGCAACATATACTCCAAAAACTACGAAATCTACCTAGAAACAGAAACAAAAGATTACGACAAGCTGCTCAAAGACTTACAAAGAAGAAAACCATACATAGCAAAAATAACAAAAGAAGCAGGAGAGCTAATCATAGAGACACCACAACCAGAACACGTACTTCCCGCCATTGCGGCATTCCTAGAACACCAAAAAGGAAATGTAAAAAGCCTTCACGTAGCAAGGCCAACACTAGGCAGAGTATTTGAAGCAGTGGTGAAGAAATGATTTCTGACGTAATAGAACTGGTCAACAAAAACCTCAAAAACATGATAAGAGCCAAAGCGGGCTCACTAGTGGTAATCCTAGGACCGTTATTTGTCATATTTCTTGCCGGAATGGCATTCGACAACAGCAACGTATACGCAGTAAAAATAGGAACATACAGGCCAGACGCGGACGCAGTAACAACATCGCTGCTTGACCAGCTACGCGACCAATTCAAAGTCATAGAATACGGAAGCCAAACAGAGTGCATAGACGCGATAAAGAATACAGACATCAACACGTGCATGATATTTGATGCAAACTTCACCATCGGAGTACCAGCAAAAAATCAAATCACGTTCTATGTTGACTATTCCAGAATAAATCTTGTCTGGACAATAATGCAAACAATGACACAAGAAGTAGGAGCGACAACACTACAGGCAAGCCAGAATCTCACCAGAATAATACTAGATACTTTGGACTACACTCACCAGCGCGTAGCAGACCAAAGAGAAGTAGTAGTAAGACTAACAACAGAAAACGAGCTCATACTCAAAAATACACAAGACCTACTGGCAGAACTAGGAGACTTAAACCTAGAATTTGACGAAAGCGGATTCCAACTAAACAACCTCACAAGCGCAAAAACACAAGTCAAACAATGGGTAGACAGCGCTATTTCACTAGGAGAAAAAGGGCTGAGCAAGTCCACATCATTCATCGACGCAGCAAATGCGCTAGTAAAAACCTCAGGAGCAAACTCACAAGCGCAAGCAAACCTGCTGGCCAACTTCCAAAAAAGCGTTGACGAAATCAAAACCCTCAAAGCAACCATGGCAGAAACAAAAACACTCACGCAAGAATCATTCAAAAAATTTGACGCGCAAATAACAAGGGTGCAAGAAGCAATTTCAAACACAAAAAGCAACCTCCAGGGAGCAGACACCAGCAGGCAATTAAGCCTAAGAGTGCTGGAAGCCGTAGCAGGACTACTTGACAAAAGCCTCCTCAGCATAATAGAAGTCCAAAAAGCATTCAATGACATTGACAACAAAATCAACGCAATAGAAATCAAAGACCCAGCAGGAATAACACAACCAATAGTCACAACAATCAAACCAATTGTACAAGAAAAAACGTATCTGAATTACTTGTTCCCAGTTCTCATAGTACTCGTCATAATGTTCACAGCACTGCTGATAACACCAACGCTGATATTACTGGACAAACACAGCCCGGCAAGCTTCAGAACATACATGACTCCAGTAAAAGACGCAAGCTACATATTAGCTGATTTCATAACAGCATTCATAATATTATTCCTGCAAGTAATAATCATTTTGGCAATATCAAGCATATTCTTCTCAAGCCAAGTACTAGCAAACATACCAGAAGCAATACTGCTTTTACTAATCATAAATAGCTTGTTCATTCTAATTGGAATGGCAATAGGATACATCTTCAACAACGAAGAAACAGCAACACTCGGAGCAGTAACAATCGGAGCACTAATGCTGTTTATCAGCGATGTCATCATACCAATAGAAAGCATGCCAGAAGCATTCGCATACATAGCAGGCTTCAACCCATACGTGCTAGCAAGCTCGCTTCTAAGAAGAACCCTGTTATTCGACCAATCGCTAATCGCAGTATACGGAGACATACTCATACTAATTGGCTACATAATCGCAGCAGCACTAGTAGCATCAGGAATTTACCTCCTAACACGAAGATACTCACTTCAACAATTGATAAAAGATTTGTCACCGGTGCTGGCAAAAGTACACTTCAAGAAAAAATAAAGATCAAAGTCGTCCAGACCCCCTGCCTGGGCAACCGGGCAGGGCGGTCACCTTATTCTCGCAAACTATATAAACCGTCATATAGCACGTTTGAACAATGCAAGTTTACAATACACTCACAAAAAAGAAAGAAGAATTCAAACCAATAGACAAAAAACTCGTCAGAATGTACACGTGCGGGCCAACAGTCTACAACTACGCCCACATAGGAAACCTGCGCACGTTCCTGTTTGAAGACCTGCTAAGAAGATGGCTCAAATACAGAGGCTACAATGTCAAACAAGTCAAAAACCTAACAGACGTAGAAGACAAAATAATAAGAGATTCACAAAAACAAGGAAAAACCCTCAAAGAATTCACAGAATTCTACACAAAATCATTCTTTGAAGACAACGAAACGCTCAGAATACAAAAAGCAGAAGTCTACCCCAAAGCAACAGAACACGTAAACGAAATGGTAGAGATGATAAAAATACTCCTAGAAAAAGGACTAGCATACAAAACAGAAGACGGCATCTACTATTCAATCTCCAAATTCAAAAACTACGGACAATTCGCACACGTAGATATTACACACTTGCAAGCAGGAGCGTCAGGAAGAGTGAGAACAGACGAGTACGAAAAAGAAAACGTGGCAGACTTCGCCCTATGGAAGTTCTGGGACAAAAAAGACGGCGACGTATACTGGGAAACAGAACTAGGAAAAGGAAGACCAGGATGGCATATAGAGTGCTCGGCAATGAGCGCAAAACACCTTACGGAAGCATTCAACAAAAACTTCCACCCAGACAAGTTCATAACAATAGACATCCACACAGGGGGGGTAGACCTAGTATTCCCGCACCACCAAGACGAAATAGCACAAACAGAAGGGTGCGTGAACAAGCCATTCTCAAAATACTGGATGCACTCAGAACACCTGCTGGTAGACGGCAAAAAAATGTCAAAATCACTAGGAAACTTCTACACGCTAAGAGACGTCCTCGCAAAAGGATACAGCCCACTGGCAATAAGGTATTTGCTAATGGCTACACATTACAGACAAAAACTAAACTTCACATTCGAAGCCCTGGAAGGAGCAACAACAGCAGTACAAAGAATAAACGACTTTGTATTAAGACTAAAAGAAGCACACGGAACAAAAAACAAAACAGAAGTGCACGAAGCAGTAGAAAAAGCAAGAATGCAGTTTGAGAAATCCCTTGATGAAGACTTAGAAATCTCGCCAGCACTAGCATCTATATTCGACCTGATGAACACAATAAACAAACACTTAGACTCGCATGAGCTAAGCAAAGAAGACGCGGAAAGAACAGCCAAATTCATAGAAGAAGCCAACAAAATACTCGACATCCTAACAAAAGAAGAAAAACTCAAACCAGAATTACAAAAACTCCTGGACGAAAGAGAAAAAGCAAGACAAATCAAAAACTGGGCAAGAACAGACGAATTAAGAAACGAGCTCAAAAAACACGGAATAGCCGTAGAGGACACGCCACATGGTCAACGCTGGAAAAGAATTCTTTCGTAAACGATACGAGGCGCTGGGCGGGCAAATAGAAGAAATACCGCACATCACTACACTGCGTGTTAATACACTCAAAATAACAGCAAAAGAACTAGTAGAAAGACTAGAAAAATTAGGAGTAAAACTAGAAAGAATACCATTCACAAAAAACGGCTACACAGTACAAAGCAAATTCTCACTCGGAGCAATAACAGAATATCTGTTAGGCTATTATTATTTACAAGAAACAGCATCACAACTACCAGTAGAAGTGCTAGACCCAAAACCAACAGACATAGTACTTGATGCGTGCGCAGCACCAGGAGGAAAAACCACGCAAATAGCAGCGCACATGAAAAACCAAGGAACACTCATCGCCTATGACCTAAAAGAACACAGAATACCGAGCCTGCTGATGAATATTGAACGCTGCGGTGCAACAAACACCACGGTATTCCAAGACCACGCAGCACGAGCAGTAAAACTAAAAATACAATTCGACAAAATATTATTGGACGCGCCCTGCGCAGGAAACTATCTAACCGAAGCCGGCTGGTTTGAAAAAAGAACACTAGAAGGAATACAAATAAGCAGCGAAATACAAAAAAGACTACTAGAAGACACAATTCGCGTCCTCAAACAAGGAGGAACACTCGTATACAGCACGTGCTCATTAGAACCAGAAGAAAATGAACTAAACATACAATGGGCGCTTGACAACCTGCCAGTCAAACTCGAAAAAGTCAGCCTAGAAATGGGAGAGCCAGGGCTAACAGAAATATTCGGGAAAAAACTCAACCCTGACATAGCACTATGCAGAAGATTCTGGCCGCACAAAACAAAAACAGAGGGATTCTTTATAGCAAAAATGGTGAAACAATGAGTGTTGAAGAATTTTTGAAATTATTCGGAATAAAGAGAAAAATAGAAACGCAACTCGTCAGCAGATCATACTTCATAGTCAAGGACAGACAATTCCTCGGCAAAAACCCAGTCTATTCAGGCGAATGCATCGCACACATCAGAGGACCAGTACTAATACCATCAACAACTTTCCTGCAACAAATCGGAAAAGAAGCAAGAAAACACGTAATATTAAACCCAAAAGCAGAATGGCTCTACATCTGCGGAAGAGACGTCTTCGCAAAAGGCATAGCATCACATAACAACCCTGCTTTAGGAGACAGAGTAGTAGTTCTCAACCAACACAAAGAATGCCTAGGGTATGGAGACATGACAGCACCATTCACCGACACAAGAGTCGTCATCAAAAGACTATTCGACATAGGCGACCTGCTAAGAAGAGAAAGAAAGACCAGAAAAGTAAGAAACCAAAGCTGAATTTAAAATTCAGCTAGGTTCCAAAAAGCAAGCTTTTCGGAACCTTTAAAAAACACCTTCTAATGCAAACATAGTATGGCCGACAAATACGACCCAAAAATAGAAGAAGAAAAATGGGTGAAACACTGGGAAAAAGAAGGAACATACAAGTTCAACCCAGAAGCAAAAGGAGATATTTACAGCATAGACACACCACCGCCAACAGTCAGCGGAAAAATGCACATCGGACACGCATTCTCATACACACAACAAGACATCGTGGCACGCTACAAAAGACTGCGAGGCTATAATGTATTCTACCCGTGGGGAACAGATGACAACGGACTGCCAACAGAACGCCTAGTAGAAAAACTCAAAGGCGTAAAAGGCAGCAAAATGGAAAGACAAGAATTCATCAAACTATGCGAGCAAACACTCAAAGAAATCATGCCAGCATTCATCGGAGACTGGAAAAGAATAGGCATGAGCTGCGACTTCACACACGCATACAGCACAATAAATTCTCATTGCAGAAAAATATCACAATGGAGCTTCATCGACTTACAAAAAAAAGGAAGAGCATACCGCAAGAACGCTCCATCGCTCTGGTGCCCACTCTGTGAAACAGCAATCTCACAAGTCGAATGCCAAGACTTAGAAAAAAACAGCACGTTCAACGACATCGTATTCAAAGTAGACGGAAAAGAACTACTAATCGCAACAACAAGACCAGAATTAATACCCGCATGCGTGGCAGTATTCGCACACCCAAACGATGACCGGTACAAAAAATTGCTCGGAAAAAAAGCAACAACGCCTCTATTCAACAAAGAAGTTCCAATAATGTCAGACGAACGAGTAGACCCAACAAAAGGAACAGGAATAGTCATGTGCTGTACGTTTGGAGACCAAACAGACATAGCATGGTATCTGGCGTATAACTTGCCTCTAATAGAAGCAATCGGAAAAAACGGCATAATGACAGAATTCGCAGGAAAATACCAAGGACTCAAAATACACGAAGCACGAAAAGCAATAATCGCAGACATGAAAACCGAAGGACTATTACGAGCACAAAAACCAATCAAACACGCAGTCAAAGTCCACGAAAGATGCGCAACAGAAATAGAAATCATACAAAGCAAACAATGGTTCATAAAATACCTAGACCTGCGAGAAAAAATGCTCGAATGGGGCGCAGAACTAAACTGGCACCCAGACTTCATGAAACACCGCTATAATAATTGGGTAAAAGGACTGCAATGGGACTGGCTGATATCAAGACAAAGATTCTTCGGAGTACCATTCCCAGTCTGGTACTGCTCAAAATGCGACGAGCCAGCATTCGCAGAAGAAAAACAACTGCCAGTAGACCCGCTCAAAGACAAACCATTGAAATCATGCTCCAAATGCAAAAACACAGAATACATAGGAGAAAAAGACGTGCTAGACACGTGGGCGACAAGCAGCATGACACCACAACTAGCCATACAACTAGTCCCTGAAAAGCACCGCGCAAAACTGTATCCAATGAGCCTGCGCCCACAAGCACACGAAATAATTTCGTTCTGGTTGTTCAACACACTAGTCAAATCACAATTGCACTACGGTAAAAACCCGTGGAAAGATGTTGCTTTGTCCGGCTATGTCACAGACCCGCTAGGAGAAAAAATGTCAAAAAGCAAGGGAAACGTCGTAGACCCACAATTAGTTCTGACTAAGTATAGCGCAGATGCACTCCGTTATTGGGCAGGCGGAAGCAAACTAGGAGAAGACATCGCCTACCAAGAAAAAGAACTCATAACAGGAGACAAGTTCGTAACAAAACTCTGGAACGCAGCAAAATTCACCAAAATGCACCTCGAAGGACACGATTACAAAGGAACATCAATAGAAACACTCGATTTATGGATACACGCCAGACTGGCAAGAACAATCAAAGAAGCAACAGAAGCATTCGACAACTACGAATACTTCAAAGCAAAGACGGTCATAGAAGCATTCTTCTGGAAAGACCTCTGCGACAACTATCTAGAACTAATAAAATCAAGAATGTACGAGCCAAAAACACCACAACACAAAAAAAGCGCGCAACACGCACTATACACTTGTTTGTCAGCAATCGTACGATTAATGTCACCATTCACACCATTCATAACAGAAGAAGTCTACCAATTATACTTCAAAGAACAAGAAAAACACCCAAGCGTACACTTATCAAAATGGCCGGAAATACCAGCAGTCAACGAAAAAGCAGAACAAGCAGGCAACATCGCAGTCGCAGTACTGGCGGCTGTTAGAAAGAAAAAATCGGAAATGAAAACATCAATGAAAACACCAGTCAAAAGATTAGTTATAGAAACAAAAATTGATATCAGCGGAGTACTAGACGACCTCAAAGCAACAACAGCAGCAGAAAAAATAGAACTAGGAAAAGCAACAGAAGAACTAACACCAGAAGTCAAAATAACAGCAGAATTCTAACTCAAATTTGCAGCAGCGCCCGTAACCTTCTTCTCCATATCATAATAACTCAACTTGGACAACTTACCAGAACGAATACGCTCTCTGACCTGAGCCAAAAACTTAGCCACCTTCTCCTGCAAAACATCCTCTTCCTGCTTAAAACGAACCAACAACACATTAGCTAAAGGACTATCATCCAAAGACTTCTCCTGATGCAAAGCCTTAAGCTTAGTCCTAATCTCAGAAATCAACTCAGAAGCATGCACAGAAGGATCAGTAATAGCAAACTGTTTGACCAACGCCTTCTCTTTACCATCATCAAACAGAATCCTAACCTTAACCTGGTCAAACTGAGAATAATAATCAACCACGTCAATCTTCTTAAAATCAACGTCAACAGCCTTCATGGTTGGTTTATCAACGATTCTGTATATAAAATTTACGCTGCCTTGCGCGCCTGCTCAACCCTTTGCTGAGCCTGAGCCATCTGAGAAGTGAACTGGTTAGCCTGCCTCTGGAATTCAGTGTCAACCCGCGCCTTATTCATGGTAATCGCGTTCAAAGAACGAGTCAGCTCAGACAACAACTGGCTCTGAGAGTTCTGAAGCACGCGCTGGCCCGTAGAAATCTGAACAATATTACTCTCAATAGCGCCTCTAGAATCCTGCAAAGCACCCATCGCTTCCTGAGTCATCCTCGCCCTTGCCTGTTCCTGATTAACAGCAACGTTTTCAATGCCTGCCTGCAATTTTAACATTCGAGCCTCGTCTGCAAAAGTTGCAAGCCTAACAGCCGCTCCTTCAATAGCAGAAGCAGCACCGACCAATGACTGAAAGCCAGCATTAATTTTCTGAAAACCAGCATGCAAGCCCTGCATCAAAGGACCAAGAGGCATAGAATCACGCAAAACAGCCAGCATGTCATCAGTAAAAGGAAGCGCGCCATCACTGTTAAGCTTCAAAGCAGTATCCTGCAAATTAAAAATCTCAGTAAACATGCCACCAACACCAGTGGTTGCCTTAATAGGAACTTCCTCAGCAACGCCGCCCTGTTCCTTTGTAAGCACGTTAACAGAAGCGACAAAAGAAGCAACAGCAACCTCCAATTTCCTCATAGACTGCTGAAAATTCTTCTGGAAAGAAATGATCTTCTTTTCATGTCTGATGGCATTTTTCTCAGCAGAAACAAGCGTGTTCAAAATACTCCGAATGTCACCCAACACTTTCCTAACTTCATTAATAGGACCCTTAAGCTGAGACCGCATTACTTTCAAAGTATTAAGCTCGCCTTTAAGCTTTGTAATTCCCTCCTTGAGCTTATCAATCTGAAGCTTAATCTGCTCAACAAGCGTTTTGTTTTTACTACTTTTGGCAGCCCACATCGCAGTATACAAAGCACCAAGCTTGGCTCTTTTAGCTTGAAGGACAACAGAAACAACCGTGATAATAGAATTACCTAAGCCTCGGGACAAAATCTTTCCAATCTGAGAAGCACCCTTGCTAAGCGTTCTAGCATGATTAGTTACGTCCTTAACAGCATCAACATCTTCAGCAAGGTCTACAACAAACTGCAACCTTGTCTTGTTAATATCCCGCTCGTTAATAAAAATCTGATTGCAAGTAAGCGACATATTCTGAACAGTATTCAAAACAGCACGCCTTCCCGCAGTATCAATAACCTGCATAGAACCCATGCTTTGCAACTGCTGTTCCATAGAATTACCGTAACCGACAAGAGCACTAACCATTGCCTGTTCCTTCTCCCCAGCTGCCTTCTCTGCAGCGACTTCCTGCTGAATCTTAACGCTTAAATCCTTCTCAGCAGCAACAAGAACATCCTCATACTCCTCAATAGTCTCAATTTCACGCTCTTCCCTAGCAAGTTCAGCAACATCTGGCGCACTCCCTCTCTCCTTAGCTTCAATGGAACGCTCAACAGCTTCTGCTTCACGCCTAAACTCAGTTTCTTGAGGAAAATAACGCTGTTCAATAGCACGCTCGCCAGAAGTAACAGTCTCGGCCTTCTTCCAAACATGACGCATAACAAACCAAACACTAACACAAATAACCATCAAGCCAATAAAAGTGGCCATGTTGCCAGTTAAAATCAAAGACATCATACCAAGCAATGCAAAATAGCCAAAAACTTCTTTAGTGTTCTCTTCAATCTTAGAAATCTTGTACATGAAAAGAACACCAATAAGAATCGTAAACATGAAAAACCAAATATATGCTCCTGGGAAAGCACGCTCTAGCTGACTAAGTATAATTCCCTGCGGACCAAGATAAGGATTTGCCATGAAACCTCTTTACTCATAAAATAAGAACAACCCTATATAAACATTCGCCCACACAAATATTAATAAAACTCTTACATTCTAAAGAATACTATGCTGTGGGTACAAAAATACAAGCCAACACTAGAAAATATACCGCACGATACAAAACAACTGCAAGAGTTTACTACAAACTACCCTAAACAAAAGAAAAAAGCTTTATTATTACACGGACCAACAGGAACAGGCAAAACAGCAGCAGTAAACGCACTAGCACGCAAATTAGGACTAGAACTAATAGAAGTAAACGCGTCAGACTACCGAAACGCAGATGAAATCAACGCGAAAATCGGAAATGCACTCAAACAACAAAGCCTATTCGCACAAAGCAAACTCATACTTGTAGATGAAATCGACGGAATAGCAGGCAATGAAGACAGAGGAGGAGTAAGCGCGTTGGCAGAATTGATTACTCAATCTAAATATCCCATAATTCTCGTCGCAAACGACCCATGGGACAGCAAATTCAACACATTACGAACAAAAAGCACGCTAGTAGAATTCCCAGCGCTCACAATGACGGCCATGGTGCCAATACTGCAAAAAATACTAACAACAGAAAAAATGGCAGCAGACGACATGGTTTTGAAAACACTCGCACGCAGAAGCGGAGGAGACTTACGCGGAGCCATAACTGACTTGCAAATGCTATCACAAGCAAACGCACTAACAGCACAAGGACTGGAAACATTGCACGACCGAGAACACTCAGAAAGCATAATGCAAGCACTAGTCAAAATACTCAAATCAACAGACCCAGCAGTAGCAGTAAGTGCTTTAGATTTAGTCGATGAAGACATAGATGAAGCATTTCTATGGATAGATGAAAACCTGCCAAAAGAATACAAAAACCCAGCAGACCTAGCACGCGCGTACGAAATGCTCGCAAAATCAGACGTTTACAGAGGCAGAATACGCAGGTGGCAATACTGGAGGTATCTTGCCTACGTTAATATGTTGATGACAGCAGGAGTTGCAACAGCCAAAGACAAAAAATCAACGGAATTCGTCACATACGGCAGAACCCAAAGATTACTCAAAATCTGGATGGCAAACCAAAAGTACAACAGACGCAAGCGAGTCGCAGGAAAGCTAGCGGCAGCAACACACTGCTCAAAGAAAAAAGCACTACAGGACACGTTGCCTTATGTTCATAGATTATACCAACAAAAACATCCGAGCACAACGGCAATCACAGAAGAATTGAAACTAGATGAGGAAGAATTGGAATGGCTGAACAAATAATCACTTATGCCCGTGACCGCCCAAATAAATATGCTTAATCTTTTCTGAACTCATAACCTCTTTTCCGCCGTGCAAGGCAACCTTTCCTTCTTCTAAAACATAAATATGGTCAGCAATCTCACAAGCAGCCTTAGCATTCTGCTCGACCATGATGATGGCGGTGCCTTCTTTTTTAATATCTTGAATTTTAGTAAAAATTTCCTTCATAGTCTTAGGCGCTAAGCCCAAACTAGGCTCGTCCAACAATAACAATTGCGGGTCCTGCATCAAACCACGAGCAATAGCAAGCATTTGCTGCTGGCCTCCAGACAAACTAAACGCGTTATGATTAAATTTCTCCCTCAAAACAGGAAAATGAGTCAAAACTTCAGCCATTCGCTTCTGAATTAAGTCCTTGTCCTTCGTCAAGAACGCGCCCATCTCCAAGTTCTCCTTAACAGTTAAGCCAGAGAATACTTGGCGACCCTGAGGCACTATAGAAATTCCCATCTCAATACGCTCATAAGTAGGCAATTCAGTAATGTCCTTGCCCTTGTACATTATCTTGCCACCATAAATGTCGCACAAGTTGAAAATACTCTTGAGAACTGTGCTCTTACCGGCGCCATTAGGACCAATGATAACTGTAATCTCGTCCGGCTTTATGTCCATATCAACGCCAAATAAAATCTGCAATTTACCATAACCACCCTCTAACTTACTTATGTTCAGAAAACTCATTTGCCCAGATACGCCTCCAGCACGCGCTTATCACTCTGCACTTGCTTAGGAGTTCCTCTCGTTAATACAGTTCCTTCAGCCATAACAATAACATCATCGCTGATGCTCATCACGAACTCCATGTCGTGCTCTATCAAAACAATAGTGTTCCCTTCTTTCTTCAAGTCAAACAAAATCTGCTTCAACTCCTGCCTAACCTTAGGATTAACACCAGCAGTAGGCTCGTCAAGCATCAACAACTTGTGAGGCTTTAACAGAGCCCTTGCAATTTCAACCAAGCGAGTCTGGCCGTAGCTCAACTCGCTTGCTTTAGTGCTCATATCAAGCGGGAAATGAACTTTTCTAAGAACTTCCTTGAGTTCAGCATCAGATGCAGGACGCGCAATCAGCAAATTATCCTTAACGCTCATATTCTTGAACAATCTAGCCTGCTGGAAAGTCCTGCTGATGCCCTCATTAGCAATCTTATGAGTGGGCAATCCGGTGATCTCCTTTCCACGCAACAAAACCTTTCCAGCATCAGGCCTTATGATTCCACAGACCAGATTAAATAAAGTGGTCTTGCCAGCACCATTCGGACCAATAATAGACGTGATGGCATTTTCTTTGATCGTAAAAGAACAATTATGCACTGCATAAACACCACCAAAATGCTTGTCCAGCTTTTGCACGCTAATCATGCCAAATCCACCTTCCCCACAATACCTCTCGGCTTGTAAATAAGAATTAAGAGCAGGATTAATGCAAAAATAATTTCACGCGCAGGACCAAGAACAGAGCTTGGAAAGCCAATAAAGCGCAAAGGTTCAGGCAACAAGAAAATAATAATCGTGCCAATCGCAGAACCCTTCACTGAAGCCAAACCGCCCACGATAAGCATGCTGAACAACAAAATCAAGTCGCCAAGACCAAAAATTGACGGGTCAATAAACGTTATGTAATGCGCGAACAACGCGCCACCAAGGCCTGCGAAAAATGCGCTGATGCCAAGAGCGGCAATTTTATGCATAAAAGTATCTTTGCCAAGCATCTTTGCAGCCAATTCATCATCCCTGATCGCTTCGCACGTCTTGCCGAAGCGAGAACGCGACAACTTCCAGAAAATCAAATAGGATATAACCGCAATAATCGCGACAACAATCAAAAACTCGACATTTCCTTTGACAATCTTCGGAATACCGGGAATTCCCAAAGCTCCTCTGGTAACGTCAGTCCAATTTCTCGCAACACTGCCCAGAATAAAAGAAAATCCCAGTGTTGCTAAAGCAAGATAATCGCCTTTCAACCGCATAGTAGGCAGGGAAAGCAAAATGCCCGCAATACCTGCAAGCAAAGCACCGCACAAAATACTAAGCCAGATAGGAAAACCAGCAACGGCCAATAAAGCACTAGAGTAAGCGCCAATACCAAAAAAACCCACGTGACCAAGGTTCAACAAACCAGTAAAACCAACTGCCAAATTCAGACTAACAGTCAAAACACTGTAAATACAGACAAGAATTCCAAGATGAATCAAGTAATTAATGAACGCCATCAGACTTCCCTCACTTTAACGCCCAACAAGCCCGAAGGCCTAATTAAGAGGAAGACAAACAATAACACGAAAGCGATAGCGTCCTTGTAACCAGAAGGAAGCCACCAAATGCCGATGTTTTCAACCAAGCCGAGAATGAAACTGCCCAATACTGCGCCGGGAACACTTGCCAAAGAACCAATAACCGCTCCTGTGAAACCTTTAATTATCAACGACAAACCCATAGTAGGGTACAAATTCTGCTCAATACCGATAAGAATACCGGCAACGCCTGCAAGAAAACTGCCAATGATGAACGTGTATGTGTAAATTCTCTCAGGATTAATGCCAACAGTCTGAGCAACATCCTTATTATCAGCAACAGCACGCATGGCCTTGCCAAGCTTAGTCTTTTTCATCAACAACCACAAGCCAAGCAACAAAACTATGGAAGTAACGATAATAATGATTTGAATTTGAGTAACCCTTGCCCCAAGAAAATCAAAAACAGGATTCTTCATAGGGATAGTCTTGACATCAGCACCCCAGAACGCGAGAATAAGAGAGCTTACCAGCGTAACCAAGGCAATACTTGCGATTAATAGCACTGCGCCAGACGCCTTTCTTTTTCTCAAACGCTTGTAGACCAACTGGTCCATCAAAACACCAGCAAAACTACTGCAAATCAACGTCAATAAAATTGCCAGCCAGAAATTAAGGCCTAATAGAACGGCAAAAGTATACATCAAGTAAGCGCCTAATGCTAAAATCGCTCCGTGCGCCAAGTGCATAAACTTGGTAACAGAGTAAATTAATGAGAAGCCACTTGCGACTAAGGCATATATGGCGCCAGCAATCAATCCATTCAAGATGAGCTGAGTTGCGATGGCCATAAGCTTCACTCTACTTTTTTGCTTTTAAAGGTTGCTGTAACCTGTCGTTTTCAAAGATGTAATCATCTCCAATTGGCGGATATTGTATAGATAAAAATACCAAATTTTCCTTATCAGATGCAAAAAATTCATGCCATGTCCCAGCAGGAATGTTCACAACATCGTTTTTTCGTATTTTTACCCTTTTGCTGCCCAATACGACAATACCAGAGCCTTCCAAAATGCAACACAATGCATTTGATTTGGAATGCACGTGTCCTTCGATATTGGAAGCCTTCTCAACGGGTACGTAATCAACTTCAACAGGCTCTATTGAGCTATGCGCCGATATTTGCACATACTGTATTCCTTTCGGGGCTTTATGCACTGAATAAGCTTTCAAAGTTTTTACGAATGGTTTCACTGGGTTAATGGTCATTTTGTCTCCTTATAAAAAAGAAAAATTATTCGTATGCCACCCACTTGCCGTCCTTGTACTGGACAACTCTAATTGGCCGGGCTGCATAATGCTTACCATTGAACGCAACATGGCCTGCTACGCCAGTATAATCCGTTTCAGCAAGCTTGTCCCTCAAACACGTATTTGTGATTTCAGGACATTTCTTGGCAGCTTCTGCAATCTCGAATAAGTTATCATATCCAACTGCGGTATCGGCTGGGCTTGTGAGCGTTTTTCCAATACGCGTTTCGACTTTCTTTCTCATAGCGGCCAGTTCCGGCGTTGGCTGATCAGGATTAATTCCCTGATCTGCCGCAAACGCATCATGCAAGATTCGATCTTTGTCCAAGTCTTTAACAGACGCAGGGTTAGCAGATAATGGAATGCCAATCGGCAAATAGAACTGAGGCACAAAATCCAGCTCAATCATCTGCTTGTAAATCATATTGCAGTCTGGAGGCCAGCAAACAAGCACAACAGCATCCGGATTCAAACTTTTAATCTTGGTAACAGAAGTACGCGCATCAGGGTCATTGCTGACTTTCATTTCATTAGCTATAATTTCTCCACCTTGAGGCACAAACTCAGCTTTCAAAACGTCAATACATTCTACGCTGAAGTCAGCGTCATTCCCTAAAAATGCAATCCTCTTATGCCCATTCTTCAAAGCAGCCTGGCTCAACAACCTGCACTCCTGCACGGCATCACGCAAATCACTGAAAACCCATGTGTTCTTCTTTGCAAATGAAGGAACAGCAGTAAAGCCAAACAATGGCACTGAGTTCTGTTCAGCAACAGCGCTTGCGCCAGCAGTAACAGGAGTAGTTACTGAGTAAATAAGGTCAACATTATCCTGCTGGATTAATTTAGTAGTGGCGGTTGTGCTTTTAGCAGCATTATCAGCGTCTTCAAACACAAATTCAATATTCCTGCCATTAATTCCACCCTGAGCATTTATTTCCTCTTTTCCAGTTTCAAGCGCGGCAGTATTAAATTCTCCAATCCACGCGTTAGGCCCGCTCATAGGAGTAACAACGCCAATCTTGAAAGGCTTCTGCTCAACCTGAGCGCAAGCTGCCAATAAAAGCAGTGCGATTATTCCGAAAATTAATGATTTTTTCATTTTGCCTCACCCGTGTATTGTTTTATTTTCATGTTTTTAATGGTTACTACACGATCATGAATTTACCGTCTTTAACTTGTTTTATTCCCATCTTGGTTCCAACAAGCTCTCCTCTCTCGTCAAAAGTAATAGTTGAAGAGAGTCCTGAATAGTTCTTAATTTGAGCAATGCTCTGCCTCATACATCCTATATCATTGCCACACTCCTTTGCGGCATTTGCGACTATGTTAATGGCATCATACGTTGTTGCAATAAAGTAGTTTGGTTCTTCCCCAAACTTTGACTTGTAGGAATTCTTGAACTCATCGCCTTTATCGTATCCTCCGGTATCAAACATTGCAAAAGTAGCGTACAACCCTTCTGCTGCATCTCCTGAGGCTTCAACGATCTTTGGAGGAAAATTAGTTCCAGAACTTACAAGAGGAACAGTAATTCCAACCTCTTTAATCTGCCTTAACATTGTAGAGCCGAGATCTCCCTGAGTGAAAACAAGCAAAACATCAGGATTTGCATTTTTGATTTTAGTCAGTTCAGTCCTGTAATCAGTTGAAGTTAAAACGTAACTTTCCTTTGCAACAAAACTTACAGGCATTCTTTTTTCAAGCTCTTTAAGATAAGAAATACCGCCATCAGTTTCCTGATAAATAATTGCAGGCTTTTTCCAACTGTTTTCCGCTGCAAGCTTCATAATAGTGGCAGCATCATCCTCGGCAGTATAGCGAACTCTGAAAACATAATCTCCGATATCTGCAATAGCAGGAACAACAGAGCCGCTTACAAGCACTAAAATTCCTCTCTCATTGCCCGCAGTAGCGTAAGCCACAGCAGGAGAAGAACAATCAGTAGAAACAATTGCCTTAACATCATCAGCATCGGCAAGCTTGTTAAACGCAGAAAGCCCTTCTTTCGGATCACACTTAGAATCCTCGTAGATTAGTTCAACATTATCAAGATTTTCAAGAGCAAGAGAGCCACCTTTCTGAGTCCAGCCACCATAAACTGCCTGAGAGCCGGTCATCGGGCTAATAACTCCTATTTTGAATTTTTCAACAGGCTGTTCGACTTGAACACAAGCTGACAAAAGTAATGCCAAAATTCCAATTATTAATATTGTTTTCATTTTGCTTCCTCCGCATATACAAATTTACCATTTTTCACAATCTTAATCGCAGAATTTCGCAGCGCAACGCCATGTTCATCAACTGAGAATGCGCCGCTTGCGCCTGAATATTGTTTGATGTTGTGAATATCGTTGTAGACGCAATCAGCATCTTCGCCGCATTTTTTGATAGCGCTCCATAAAACATTAAAACTATCGAATGCGGGCGCGGACGCGGCTACATTATTGATTCCATATTCTTCGAGATATTTTTCTGAAAATAAAGTCTTGATTTCAGATTCAGTATCGTCAATAATCATGGGATAAATTATGCCTTCTGTCAAATTGCCCGCAGATTTGACTATTTCTGGATCTTCAGTGTTATAAAGGCTCAATTTGACGGACTGCAGGTCCAACTCGTCTATTTGCTTGAGAATGTTAACCAATATCGAACCATAGCCTCCTATTAATATTGCATCAGGGTTCACATTTTTTATTTTGATAAGCTGCGTCCTGAAATCGGTTTCTCCCCTTGCAAACGGCTCTTTTGCAATTATCTGCCCGCCCGCTTCAGTAAAATATTTCTCGAAATATAGCGAATTCTCTTTTCCATAATCATCGTCTATATACAGGATGCCGACCGTCTTAATGCCTTTTTCAGCACTATAATGACCAAGTGTTTTCATCCATTCTTCTATGTACCCTAGAAATGCAAACTTGTATTCGCCCATAGTTCTGTACATGTCAAATCCGCCGCCAGACACCATCCTGATGATTTTGTTCGAATCATAGTAATCAGCGGTCGCCTTGACGATTACACCGCACAATGGGCCTAAAACAAACTTGGTTTTGTCAATTTCAACAAATTTACGAGCAACAGTCATGCCAGTATCAATATTGCACTGGTCATCTTCATAGACTAATTCTATACTAGACCGTTCATCTTCTGGCAATTGGCCAAGCGCGATTTCATAACCCTGCCTAACCCATTCACCCGTAGCGGTTGCCGGTCCAGTCATCGGCACGCTCACGCCGATCTTGATTTTTTGGACCGGCTGTTCAACAGCACAAGCTGCCAAGAGCAGAAGTGCCAGGATTGTTAATGTGATAGTTTTCATTTTTTCCACCCAAAATCATGTCTTACTCTACCAGTGACGATATTGAGAAAATATATACTTTTCTCATATAGAATATATCTTAGTATATTCTTATATTCTTGTGACAATATTTATATACCTGTAGAGTTCTTCTGACGATATGCGAAGGAGAATCATCAAGCAGGGGGCGGCAACGCTGACAATATCGCTGCCATCAAAATGGGCAAAACAGCACAATCTCAAGGGCGGTGATGAATTGGAGCTGGAAGAAAATAACAACAACCTCACTATAAGCGCAATTAAGGCAGCAACAATACTCAGGGATGGCATAGACCTTCAAAAAAGCCCCCACATAGCGAAAGCGGTCATACAAAGCCGCTACATAAAAGGCATCGACGAAATGGAAATCGCCGTAAGCAATAGAGAGCAAGCTAAAAGAGTGCAGGAGATTATCAGGGGAATACAGGGGCTTGAAGTAATCAAGCAGACGAAAAACACCCTCGTCGTCAAGGATATGACAGCAGGCACGCTTGATATTGATCCGCTTGTGAGGCGCATCTTCCACATGGTCTTAACAGCAGGACAGGAGGCGCTCAGCGCATTCAAAACAAGAGAAACAGACTTGGCATATCTCGAGGATATGGAGCAGAGCATAAACCGCGTCACAAATCTCTGCCTGAGAATTATCAACAGACAAGGAGCAGAGTCGCATCCAAAAATTACTGCGCTTTACACGATATGCTTCCTTCTGGAATCGATCGCAGACGAGATGAAAGAGCTTCTGGAATTCATTCGTGTACAAAAAGTTGTGCTTTCTTCCGATGCGATAACTGTGTATTCCTCACTCTTGAATTACCTGAAACAATTGGAAGAAACGATTTATAATTTCAGCTATGAAAAAGCGAACATGATGGGAAAAACATATGAGGCCGTTTTGATGGCAATTCAAACAAAACTCTTAAAGAAATCAAAAGAAGAAACAGTCGTATTGATGTATTTCAAGAATATTCTTGAGTTCGCGATCTGGGCAATGAACCAGCGGCTAATTATCGCTTGACCAGCGTATATGGCGCTCTTCGTATTTATGGCGGTGCTCTGATACCTGTCGCAAATTGCCGTAATCCAAAGCTTCAATCTTGCCTTTGGTAATCTTTGAACGACTTGTGAAGTCAAACTCTTTGTCTATATCCCACTCACTAGGCATGTGATTACCGACTTCATCTCCACTCATTCCCCTGAGAACGGTCCAAGCCAAAAGCCGACCGGCCTTGAAATTATCACGGCCTTCATTCTGATCTTCGTATCTTGAGTAGAACGCCAGCAAAGCATCCTGCATTGCAAGAGCGTCTAATAACGCTTCTTTATTATGATTTTTCAACTTCTCATTTATATCGGATAATCCTTGTGTGAATGTGTATGTATATTTCATATGTTCGAATACTTCTTTCAAATCAGATGAATTTATGTTGTAAGAATTTCTAAACTGATCCCTGAAATCAGCCAATAATTCCAATCCCATCTCTAAATTCTTTTTTGGATCTGCTTCCGATACCTGCCGGCCAAAGCGCCCATCAACCTGACCTGGAGGTTCAAAGTAATTGATATCATCATAAAACGGATTATAAAGTTCAGAATTCTCCATGGTATAGAATCGATTGGTATCCAAAATGTGGCGGATAAATTCAGGCGTGAACTTATATTTAACCGCTAACTGCGCGACCAAAGGATCCTTTGATGACAGGACAGATTTTGGAATATTAGTATACATCATATCTTCAGCTGTTTTTTCCATTGGTTTGTTATATCGTTTTGAAACATTAATTACGTCCATGGCCTTTCTAAACGGTTCCCTGAACATTGCATGATATTGAATTCTCTCCAATTCTTCAAATCGTTCTTTTTTCCGTTTTTCATTCTCTTCAGCCAATTTGGAATATTTGACAATACCAAAACTCGTGGCAGTTCCAATGCCTGCAATTCCAGCGATACCAATAGCGGCCGCTGCCGCCATATTCCTGATTTTTTTCCAAGGCCAGGAATACAAATTCTTATGCAAACGTTCGATTTCCTTTTCAGCATTGCTTCCAGAAATAACTGCCCGCTCTTCAAGAGATTCCTGATCAGCCCCATTTTCAAATGACTGTCGCAAATCAGGATCGTTAACACTCATTTTCTCAAATTCCTCATCCGAGAGAGTTTCTAGCTGGCGTTTTTCAAAATAATTTTTAACAGCATTTTCCAAAGAATCTTCGATATAATCTCGTTTTGATGCATTCTGCACTGTTCTCAACAATTTATTATATGCGAACACTGCAAACGGCTTCAGTTCGGATGAATAATCAGAACGCGCCATATATCGGCCCACTGAAAAGGTCTCTTCTCTAATTCTATTAATCCATTGTCTGCGGATGGACTCATCAACTGGGACAAGCTTTTGGCTTTCAGCAAAATATCTTACCAATTCATCCCACTGGGCTGGAGACAGCATTGCTTTCGCGAACATTTTGCCGGCATCGGCTTCTTCATAGCCAAGTGAGAATGATTCCCAATCAATAGGATGGAACTTTCCGTTTTCTATAATGTTTGAAAGGTGATAATCTCCATGGATGAACGTTTTAGGTCCTTTGTGCAACTCCTCGCATAATGGGCGCATGGCTTGAATGAATGGTTCTTTTTCGTCGCAATCAAGCAATTTCTGCATTGCACCAAGCGGATGTCCAAATGTTCCGACATTAAGCTTTTTTCCCTGCAAAGCAGCTTTCCATGCAAAATAATCATCAATGACTTGCTTCAATTTTCCAACTTTTTCCTTGTCGTCAATCTCACGGACAGTGTTGTGCAGCAATTTACCGTTAATGAATGGCGTTACCAGAATCATTTCAGCGCTGTTTGTGAATACTGGAGGACTTACCAGCCCTTCTAACGGCGTATCTTTCAACCCGTACGCAACCTGCGCCTGATTGAGCACGGCTCTGTCATAACTTTCCCTGTCAGAAAAACACTTGATGAAGTTGGTGATTTCCAGACCATCTGTAATCGGGACACGCACCTGTCCAAGCCAGCCTCCACGAACTTCATGTTTGCTTCCCCTGCTGCGAACAATTTCGCAATTAAAGTCAAGGGCGTCACTCCCATATTTTTCTAGGAAATTGTTAACCCTCACAAGAGTTTCAACAGCTTTAGCCTGCTCGGCCACCTGGCTGGTTCTTATTCTTTCTTCCAACGGCTTATAGATAAAGTCGGCCTTGAACTTGTCCCACTGTTTGCCCAACACTGCTTTCAGATCAAGCTTGGTCATCGGCTTCCTCCAGCACGTCAATAGTCAGCTTTACCACTGTCTTTGGCTTGAGGTGTTTTTCAAGCAGCCGCGGGACTACAATAATCGCCTGACTGCCATGCTTGGCAATCCTCTTTGTAATCACGAACTGCTTCATATGGACAGAATATGTATAACCTATATATAAATTTTACCACTTGTGAGTGATTATAATATAGTGGAATACGTTTCTATATAGAAAACAAATGTTATAAAAAATATCGCCGACTCGCCATGCCAGTCAACGAACACTTTTTTCTTCGCTTCTCCCCAGAAAAAAGTAAAAGAAAAAAAGAGCTTTATTGCAGCTCCGTCAACTGCCCGTTCTTAACCTGTTTTACCGAGTACTCAAGCACTGGCTCGCCGTTCTCGTCAAGAGAAAGCTTGCCGATGGCTCCATCCCAGTCCTTTGTAGCGTACAAAGCAGTCTTAATCTTATCTGCATCAAGACCGTTTGCCTTAATCGCATCAACTACAAGATAGACTGCATCACGCATTGCTGCTTGGTAGAAACCAAATGCAGGGTCTCCATATTTGGCGCGGTAAGCGTCAAGCGCCTGCTTTGCAAGAGCGCCGTTCTCATCAAACTTTGCCTCAACACCAATAAGGCCTTCCATATCAGCGCCGTGCTCCTTAACAACCACTTCTCCTATGAGTACTTCACCAGTCATCAACTGAGCAGTAACCTTCAACTCCTTGAGCTGCTTAAGCAACAAAATACCCTTTGCAGGAGTCTGAGGCACAACATAAATAACGTCAGGCTGTTCACGAGCAACCTTCAAAATCTGCGTCTTAAAGTCAGAATCATCCGGATTATAGCTCTCAGCAGCAACAATCTGGCCGTTGTTCTCTGCAAACACAACTGCAAAAGTGTCCTTCAATCCCTGAGCGTAATCACTGTTCTCATTGATAATGCCTGCCTTCTTGAAGCCCATCGCAATTGCTTTTTCAGCGGCAATCTTGCCAGCATAAGCATCTGAAGGAGCAGTCCTGAAAATATAATCACCAGCAGTCGTAAGCTTAGGACTTGTAGCTGAAGGCGAAATCAACACAACCTTGGCAGCCTCGACAATAGGAGCAGCGCCAAGAGTCTCGCCAGAACAAGCACCACCAAATATTACCTTAACCTTGTCAACATCAACAAGCTTCTGAGCAGCAGTAGCACCATCCTTAGGATTACACTTGCTGTCTTCAAGCTTAATCTCAATCATCTTGCCATCAATGCCGCCAGCAGCATTAATCTCATCAACAGCCAACTGCATTTGCCTGGAAAACGGCTCTCCATAAGCAGCACCATCACCAGTCAAAGGAAACATCGCGCCAAGAACAATCTTCTCAGCAGGCACAGTAACATTCTCCACAACAGGCTGTTGCGCAGGAGCGCAAGCCACCAACAATACTAAAACACTTAGAATTCCGATCAAAATCTTATTCATATCAAACCACCCTCCATGAATTCAGCATTTTATTCACCCTAAATATATAAGCATTGCCCAAAACCTTTTTAAATCACCCTCCTTAGCATTTTAACATGGGCAAATACGAAGATGTCGTCAATCTGGCACTAAGAAGAAGCCTGTTCTTTCCTTCTAATGAAATCTACGCAAACGCGCCAGCAGGATTCTACGATTTCGGGCCATACGGGGCAACAATCAGGCGCAAGATTGTAGAATTGTGGAGAAAACACCTAGTACAAAAAGAAGAATTCCTAGAACTAGACGGCGCGATAACAATGCCGGAAGACGTGTTCAAATCATCAGGGCATTTGACAAACTTCAACGACCCAGTCACACAATGCAAAAAGTGCAACACAATACACAGAGCAGACAAACTACTAGAAGAAACAACCAAAAAACCATACAAAGAATCAGCACCACTTGAAGAATTAACTGCCGCAATCAAAGAACACAAGGTCAAATGCCCAAAATGCAAAGGCGACCTGATGGACGTCAAAAGATTCAACATGATGGTAAAAGCAGACATAGGAGTCAGCACAAAAGCACCCTGTTATTTACGACCAGAAACCTGCCAAACAATCTTCGTAGACTGGCTAAGAATGATAAGAACAATGAGAGTAACACTCCCGCAAGGAGTATCACAAGCAGGAAAATCCTTCAGAAACGAAATCTCACCAAGACAAACACTATTACGACAAGTCGAATTCTCACAAATGGAAACAGAAGTATTCTTCGACCCAACACAAATCAACGAAATAGACAGATGGGAAGAAGTAAAAGACTACCCATTACGTATAATGAAAGCAAACTCAGACAAAACAGAATACATCACAGCAGAAAAACTCGCAAAAGACAAAACAGTCAGCGGAAAAATAATCGCGTATTATTTAGCCAGAACGCAACAATTATTCGAAAAATACGGCATACCAGTCGACAAAATGAGATTCAGACAACTGGATGACAAAGAAAGAGCATTCTACGCAAAAGAAGGATGGGACTTCGAAGTCGAAACATCGCTAGGCTGGGTAGAACTAGTCGCAAACAACTACAGAACAGACTATGACTTGAAAGGACACATGGAGGGAAGCAAAACAGACCTGCAATTCACAACACCAGAAGGAAGAAAATTCATACCACACATCTGGGAAATCTCAATCGGAATAGACAGAACATTCTATGTAGCACTAGAAATGGCGTACAAACAACAAGACGACAGAATATGGCTCTCACTGCCATCATCACTGGCGCCGATACACGCAGGAATATTCCCCTTGTTAGCAAACAAGCCAGAACTAACAGCAAAAGCAAAAGAAATCTTTGAAGAACTAAGAGACTGCTACGAAGTCATGTACGACCAAACAGGAAGCATAGGAAAAAGATACGCAAGACTAGACGAAGTAGGAGTGCCATGGTGCATCACAATAGACTTTGACTCACTAACCAACAACGACGTCACAATAAGAGCAAGAGACAGCGCACAACAAAAAAGAATAAAAACAAGCGAGTTGCGCGATACACTATACCAATTAATAACAGGAAAAATGCACATTTAGGAGGTTAAACCATGGAAATCAAAGACTTACAAGCAGGACAAGGAAAAATCGACATGATAGTAGAAGTAACAAGCATAGAAGCACCAAGAACATTCGACAAGTTCGGCAAAAGCGGAAAAGTCGCAAACGCAAAAGCAAAAGACGCATCAGGCGAAATCACGCTAACACTCTGGAATGAGCAATGCGACATAGTCAAAGCAGGAATGAAAGTACACATCATAAACGGCTACGTATCAGAATTCAAAGGAGAAAAACAGCTCGGAACAGGAAAGTTCGGCAGACTAGAAATAGTTCAGTAAGGTTTTTAAAGCGTCATCTTTCCTTTTTCTAATACCGGGGGTGTAGTTCAGCCCGGGAGAACACACCGCTGAAGACGGTGACGTCGCTGGTTCAAATCCGGCCACCCCCATCAAACTTTCAGAAAGTTTGAACAAATTGCTTCTTGTTCGTGCTCCAGAAGCATTCTAATAAAATCCTTGATGAGTCAAGGATGTTTAACACTCTTCTCTCGCACTCACAATGTCGCAAGACCCTTAACCAGTAGCTATCATCGCTGTTCCAACAATTCTCGCCGCGATAACGTTGAAAATCAACATGACAACACCGGCAATCGCGCAGTACAACAAAGTGCTCCAGATCAAGTTCTGGCCGAGCAAATAACGTTCCTGCAAGCTATCAGCGCCGTTCTCAATACCATTAGAAAGAACAGTCAAAATGTAAACAATCTGGAAAACATAAATGCCGACAACAGCCTGGAAAAAATACGTAGGAACACCATCACCAAACAAGTTAGCAAGAGTGCCAATCTGCGAGCCAGCCTGCTCAGTGCCCAAATTAGTAATGTTCTTCGACAAATTACCAAGAATGTAAGTAATCATAGAAGTAATACCAATAACAATGCCAGAAATAGCTGGCGTCAAGAAAGCAATCTGAGACTTCATATCAGAAATAATGTCAGACATCAAGTCCTTCAAACGCTCATTTACCTTGTGAATCTCCTTAATATAACGCGCAACGTTCAACAAAGCTTGAGCAGCAATCAAAGGGCCCTTCTTAACGCTCTCAGTCAAAACCTTCATCGAAGACTGAATAATCGCGCTCGGGAAAGCAACAATAGCGCCGCGCTGAGGATTAAAAATAGCCTCCTGCACGCTCATACCAAGACTGCTAATGTTCGTAGACACAAGCCTGAAAAAACGACCAGAAGTAGAATCTTCCATGACTTCTGCAACCTTCGGGAAAGCAATCTCAGCAGGCAAACCATCACCAAGCCTGTTGCCCAATTGGAATAAAGCAGTCGAAAACTCGTCCTCCAACTTCTTAGCTTCCTCACGAATCTTAATCACGTTAGAACTACGCAGCCTAAAGTACAAACCAAAACTCAAAGCAAGAGCAATCGGGAAAAACAAAGACAACAAACTCGCACCAAGACCAAAAGGACCAATAATCAAGCCCTCAACCTTACCACTCTCCTTGTAGCCCAACAAGTCAAAACCACCAATAACAATATCATATTCCGGATAAATAAAATGAATAATAATCGGAGACAAAGCAACCATTAACAAAGCCGAGCCAACAACAACGGCGATAAAAGCAGGGTGAATATTAATTTCCAAACCACCGAGCTTGATAATTACGTTTCTATACTTCTTCAGCGCAGGATTAATCTCTGAAATATCCGTATCACCATAACCAGTCGGCCTCTTAGCAAGCGCGTTCCTGCCCATGAAATAAACAATAACAGGCAAAGTCACGTTATATAGGGCGGCAATATGATACCAAGCAACACCCTCCATGAAGCTGACAACCAGAGGAAGAATAACCAGCCCTAAGATCGGCAGGATGACACCAAGCATGTGCAACATTGTAATAGGACCCTTTAGGTTTTGAGCATAATGCAACATCTTCTCATAAGTTTCATCCAAGATAACGTCCAAAGCCTTGTCCAACAAGCTCAAACGACGCTCATTAGAAGTCTCGTACAACGAACTCTCAACTAAATGAAAAGATTCAACAAACTCTAAATTGTAAGCACGCCAGCCTTCGAGATAAGTTTCCAAAGAATCCTTAATACTCTCAAACTTGGAGCTTTCAACATCCCACATAATCTTACGCAAGTCCAAACTCAAAGGAGGAGCCAAATGATCGGAAGCAAACTCAATAGCAAGCTCCAAATTGGACGTATGACGCATGTAAGTAACAACGTAAAAAATACACAAGACCATCTGGTTGCTGGACTTCATACGCCACTGGTTGGCCAAAAAGTCAGGAAACTTCTGCAAAATAAAAATGCAGGCAATACCAACAGCCATGAAAAACAAAGTAAAGAACATACTGTCAAGAACGAACAATGAGAATAGCACTCCTACAATTAAAAACAGAATAGGAAAAACCAAACTCGCAGCCATAACACCAGAAGGAGTCGTCTGCAAATGACAAGCCTCAATGAGATTCTTTAACTGCGCAGCCCTGTCAGGCTTCACCTTCATACTCAAAATCTTAGCAGAAAAATTACACAACTTCTCATAAAAAGTCATATGCGCAGGCAAAAGCTCAGTACGGAAAATCTGGTACTCGCGGCTGTAAAGCTGAGAACTTCCCATGGAAGCCTGAACGTCCAACTGCTCAGCCAACTTCTGCTTGTACTTCGCAACCATGTCCTGATCGCTCATCGCTTCACCGCACGCTTCAACCACTCATTCCAAGCAAAAAAGATACGCTCGCTATCAAGCCTGCCCACTTCCTCGCGCACCTGCTCAGAAATCCTGTGAAACTCATCATTAGCACGAACGTAAAACTCAGCCTCCAACAAGTCAAAATTCTTCAACTTCTGAGCCGTCTCAACAATAGTCTGCTTAATCTTAGCACGCAAGTTAATATTATCCCAAACAGCATCCCAATTACCAGCCCACTCCTTAACACTGCCAGCAACAGCTTTAATCACGTCACTATCGCCCCTCAACAAATCATTAGTAGGAACTAAACTATCAGTCTGAGGGTCATACTTGAACAAGTCAACAAAACCATTCTCAGTCAAAGGATCATCCTCCCACAACTTACGCACTTCAGTAATCTGAGTAACACGCCTAAAACGATGAATACCATCAGGACTCCTCACCGGATTAGCAACAACAATCAAGTCGGTCGCCTTAAAACTCGTCCTCGGAACTCCAAGATCATTAACTACACGATCGAACACACCATATGGGCTATCACCGTGAATAGTGCCAGCAACAACGTTAGCAAGAGCGCCAACACGCATAGCCTCATACAAAGCTTTCGCCTCCACGCTTCTGACTTCACCAACGATCAAACTAGAATCGCCCAAACGCAAAGTACTACGAATACCCTCATCAGCACTAACTTCCATTGTGCCTCTTGTCAAAGCGCTGGCAACCTTCATGCTCTGAATGTTATAACCCATCTTACGTAAATTATCAACAGGCAACTCAAGAGTATCCTCGATCGTAATAATTCTTGAACGGCGCATAATCTCAACCATAACACTGCCCAACAAACTAGTCTTACCAGAGCTTCTTGTTCCAGCAACAAGAATAGTTCTAGAACCATCAATCAAAAAACTCAAAACGCCGGCAGCCAATGGATTAATCATCTTTGTATTAATGAATAAAGGCAAAGTCCATGGCTTATCACGATGTCTTCTAATAGAGTAAGCTAATCCAGTCGGATTAAGCGGAGCAGTAATAGCGGCAACTCTAGCACGCACTGAAGGCAAAACAAGTTCGGTATCCAAAATCGGGTTAGCCTCGTCCAACGGACGACCAGAAATCATTCTTAATTTTGAAGCCCAACTTTCGCCTTCAGGCGCAGTCGGAATAATATTTGTAGTACAATCACCAAAATCATTATGGACAATAAATATCGGAATCCTGCCCATCGGCGAGTTAATCGTAATATCCTGAATTTTCTCATCATCAAGCAATACTTCCACAAGACCAAAACCAACAGTGTACCTAACTAAAATCTTAGCAAGCTCATCACGATCCTTAGCACGCAAATGCACATTCCTATTAGCAGAAAGCTCTTCCAACATATCACTGCCAACACTAGTGAAAACCTGCCTCATCCTCTCAGGATCAATAAATTCAGAACGCTTAGGCTTGTGCTCAGCCATAATCTTCCTAGCAGCATCCAAAAGATCATACTTCTCCTCAGAAAGCTTAAACTCACTAGGAACCATATGATACAAGTACTGCACGCTTTCGGGCATAGAAAAAATCGTAATCTCAGTATCACCAACCTGATAACTGGCCAACTCCTCACCCTCAGCAGGAAAAGTAGCCATTAACTTAGTAAACATAAAATCAGGCTTTATGGTAGGAGTAAAAACGCGGCGATAAATCGTCCTATCACCAGGCTGGAAACCAGGCAAGAAAGGCAGTGCAAGCTTAATCAGCTTGGTATTCTCCAACAAAGTAATCGTGTCCTGCAACAGCCTGTAATAATTCTGCAAACACTGAACACCATCCTGAGAAACAATACCAGCCTCAATCTGCCTTTTCTCCTCACGCGCCAAACGCTTAAGCTCAACATAAGCAGCAACAGGGTCAGACTTGAAAGTCCTAAACAAAATGTTCTGAATGTTAGCATAACGCGGAGTAACCCAGCGCGCACAAACAGGACTGGACAACAAACCATACGCGAACTTCTGCTTAATCAACTGCTTGTAAATAGCGGCAAGCTCGGCAAGCACCTGAACCTGGCCCTCATCATACTCAAAATCACGCTTTTGAACAAAAACAATCTGGGTGACAGTGCCAGCCTCTGCCAGCATGTCCATAGTCATACCCATCAAACGAGGTTCGTCCTCCAAACTAGGGAAAAACGGGCAGGCTTCGCAATCTACACGCAGAATAATATCCTCCCCTTCACGAATAATCTCGTACTTACCGCACTCCACTAACCCACCTCTTTACTACTTGCTTAGAGTCACGCAAATTTAATACTATATAACCCGATTTAAACCTTGATACATATATAAACGTTTACAATGCCAGAAGAAACCTTTGCACCAGCACCGCCAGAACCCGCCAAGAAGGGAATGTTCGGAGGAAAACAGCCTCCAGCCATGCCAGACATAAGCGGGATGACAGAACAAGTCAACATGATGGCGGCAAGAGTAAGAATAGGAGAAGAAAGATACAGCGAACTACGCAAAAAACTACTAGTAGTAGAACAAAACATGCTCTCAAGCCAAAAAAAATTCATGACAGAAGTAAAATCATTACAAACAGAAATGAACGAGTTCAAAAGAACAATACAAGCAGTAGAAGACAAAATCATCACAATCATCAAAGAACTAAGACTGACGGCAAGAAAAGAAGACATAGATGTGATGAAACGGTACTTGGAACTCTGGAACCCTGTCAAGTTCATAACGAGCCAACAAGTAGAAAAGATAATAGATGAAAAACTAGGCAAAAACGAAGAAACACTAAAACCAAACTACGACAGCCCGTCCTGATACAAACCAAAGCCGAATCTGGTGATTCGTCGAGGCTTTGGAAAACGTTCCAAAACCTTTAAAAACATTAAACTAACAGTTTAACAAAAAGAGTTGAAACAAATGGCACTAATGGACATGTTCAAAAAGAAAAAACCAGACACACCAGGTTATCCTATGCCTGGAATGCCAGGCCAAGCACCAATGCCAGGAGAAATGCCACCGCCAATGCCAACAGAAGTACCAATCTCACAAGTAGCCAGCATGCAAATACAAGGGCTCACGAACAACCAAATCATACAAGCACTGCAAAGACAAGGCTATCAGCCAACGCAAATATACGACGCCCTGGCGCAAGCAGAAGCAAAAAGAAGCATAGAGCCAATGGAAGCACCAGGAGAAATGCCACCATCAAGACAAGAAACAAGACAAGCGCCAGTTCACCCAGAATCAGAAGCAGTCGTAGAACAAATAATCGAAGAAAAATGGCACGAACTGCAAAAAGACCTAGTCAAATTTAACGAGTGGAAAGACATGATAACATCAAGAATGGACAAGCTCGAACAAAGCACAACAGACATGAAAACAGACCTAGACGGCTTGCATAAAGCAATCGTAGCAAGAATAGGAGAGTACGATAAAACACTAATGGACGTAGGAACAGAAATAAAGGCCATGGAGAAAGTATTCCAAAAAGTACTACCAGAACTCACAGGAAACATTCAAGAACTTTCTAGAATAACCAAAAACGTAAAAGGAAAATAAGTCAATCAGATTTCGTCATCTGCCGAATAGTAAAGAACGCGATCAAAAGCACCAATACCATTCCAAGAACTTTAGTATGGAACAAAGTCTGCCAGAAACCATACTCTTCATCCGCAGGCTTCACATAACCAGTCACGTTGTCACCCTCTGCCAAAGTTCTGAAACCCTTTTCCTCATTAATAACAGCAACAAGAGAGCCAACGCCGATAATAATCATGATTGACATAACCCAAATGCCAATGCCATACTCTCCCTCTGTAACAAACGCAGTAATAGCCTTCTGGTCATAACCGAACATCATGAAAGCCAAGATAAACAAAATCGTGAAAATAACGAACAACACGAACCAAGGAGCCATCAAATTAATGGTTTTTATGGCAATTGGCGAAAGCAAAGTCATAATAGCAGCAATAATAGCAATCAACGCGGCCATGCCCTGCTTTTCCTTAAACCAAGCAGTCTGAGACAAAACAGCATAAACAAGAACCAACACTAGCAAAAACGGAAAAACACCTCCAAACTGCTTCAACACTGAAATGTCCAAAGGCGTTGCCATTACTTAATCTCCTCCATCCAACTCGTGACTCTCTTATGCACAGGCTCTCCGCCTTCCTCTCTCATCACAAACCAGCCAACTAAGCCCATTACTAAAAGGACAATAATGCCTGCCTGAACTGCAGGGTCGCGAAGCCAGCTAAACGCCGGGAAAGTATTCGGAAACACGGCCATCAAAATAACAAAAGCAAGAATAACTGCAGCAATCATTCCAATAATCTTGTACATAGCGTTAGGAACTGTGGCGCCAGAAATTCCGAACAACAAAGCAATCACCAAAACCGCAACGACAAGAATTGCAGTCTGAGGCAAAAACTTGTTAATCAAATTAATCGGGTCCAAATCAGGCGGGTAAACACCAGCAGCATGAGGAATAGTAACGCCCAAAGCGATAACCATCGCAACAACAGCGTTTAATTTTCTTTCAGGTTCGTAAACAGGCACTTGCTTTGCATCAGCGCCAGTGCCAACAGTCTTAGTTTCAGGAGAACCATCAGCCTTCAACTTATTTTTCTTAAACAGCATAACACGCTGAAGAACGCCCCAAATTAAAGCGAAAATCAACAAAAAAGGAAGAATAAAGTCCATAAACCCAAAGTCCTGAAGGTACTGAAACGCACCTCTTAAACTCTGTCCGCCAGTCGGATAACGTTCAAATGCCATGAGATTATGGAGCGCCCATCCAGTTCTTCAAGAAAGTCTTGAACGGAGTTTCATTTGGTTTTGGCGGTTCTCTGATTATAAAGAACCCAACCAGACCAAGCACTAACAGTATGATGATTAAAGCTTGAACTGAAGGGTCACGCAAGAAACTAAACGTCGGCCACCAGCCAGGAATAATCGCCATCAAAATCATGAAAACCAAAAAGCCCAAAGCAACAAGAGCAATAGCCCACAACATAACGCTAGGGATTTCTCCACCAGCAAGACCCAATAGCAATACAACACACAATATTGCTACAAGAATAACAGCAGTATGAGGCAAGAAAGTATTGATAATGTTAACAGGGTCAGAGTCAGGACTGTACAAACCAGTAATATGAGGCACTACGACCATAGCAGCAATAACAAGAGCAATAATACCGTTAATACGCCTGTCACCCTTTCTAGCATCGCCTACTCCTTCGCCAAACAGCTTAACACGCTGCAAAACAGCAAAAATAATAGTGAAAATCAAGATGAAAGGCAGCAAGGCATCCAAGAAACCCCAATCTATCAAAGTTTGGAAAACACCTCTTCCCGCGTACGAACCATATTGGAACAACATTTTTTCTTACCTCTTTTTTAGTCCTTCTTAGGCTCTCTCATTATCCACACCATAAAGAGAATCACTACGATTATTAAAACTATCGCAGCAACAGCAGCATTAGTGTAAAACTGGGAAAGCCAGTCCCAGAACACCTCAAGCCACGTTCTCCCATCCTCAGCAGTAACTGCATCCAAAAATATGAAAACAATAGCAATAGCAATAACGACCATGAAGCCAGTACGCCAAGCATCTTTAAGAGCAACACCCTCGTCTCCAATTTCTTTCTTACTGTAAAAAGTACCAACCATCATCAAGAAGAACACGATAAGCAACAACAAGACAACAATCTCACTGCTAATCTTAGTAATAGCCTCAACAAGCTGTGAACTTGCGACAACCATGAATGCAACTACAAAAGCAGTCATAGCGTTCAAGTTCTTCTTCGTAAACTCCTTCTTGTCTTTTCCAAGCTCAACGCCGAAAATCTGAGTACGCTCAAGAATGGCAAACATAATGGTAAAAACAAGAATGAACGGCAACAATACATCATAAACGCCCAACTCCTTGAAGAAATCAAGCACGTTTCCTAATACAGTATCAGCCATGGTTCACACACTCTTTTGCTTCACTAATGGATTCTGTACTTATATAAACCTTTCTGTGGCAACATTTATAAATCACGACGAGTGCGAACGAACTATGATAAACAAGAAAATGTTTGAAGAAATGCGCACATACATGGAAGCGTTCGACAAACAAAGAGAAAGCCTCATAGCAGACAGCAGAATAGTGCTCAAAGCCAGCAAAGCAGCAATATACGCGGCACACAGGGCAGACATGAAAGAAGCAGACAATTTGCTCGCAGAAGCCAAAGCTACAATCAAAAAAATTGACGCTTTACTGAAAAAAGACCCGCATTTAGCCAACAGCACGGGAGCACACGCAGACGCACTGGAAGAATACACAGAAGCGGCCTGCTATACACACTATTTGAAAACAAAAGAAATACCAACAGCAAAACAATTAGGAGTAGATACTGAAATTTACTTGCCCGCACTATCAGACGTTGTAGGCGAGCTTGTCAGAAAAGCAGTCAATAGCGCAATAAAATCAGACTACAAAACAGCACTTGAAATAAAAGAATTCGTAACAGAACTATACGCAGAACTAATGCTGTTCGACTGGCGAAACACGCCAGTACGCAAGAAATTTGACGCCATTAAATACGGACTGGAAAAACTAGAAGATCTTTCATTAAAGATTAAGTTTAAACAATAGGCTTCGCAAACATATCGAGGGGGCTCAACCGCCGCCCCCTTCTCAAACCCCGCGGTTCAAACAATGACACACATCGCATTTGACTGGGATGGCACGATAGCGAAAAAAGAAGCAGTAGAAGAAGCAAACATCAGAAGGTGCAAAACCTTAGACATTTCTATTCCACTAGAAAAACTGCGCGAAATGCAAAAAACACACGCGCACTACGAAATCAACAAAGAAGCAATCAGAAAGTATACTGGGGTAACAGACGAAAGAATACAGACAATCATCATGACAAACCTGTTCCACCTGCACTATCTAGGCGTTGTCAACGAGTGGAAGGAAAGAGTGCTCTATCCAGGAATGAAAGAAGTGCTCAAAGAACTCAAAAAAGCAGGAACAACAATGTCAATAGTAACAACACTTAGAACAGACATCGTAGAACCAACACTAGAAGTGCTCGGAATGCGAAACTTCTTCGGCGCAGTATACGGCAACACGCCAGACTTAATCTACAAAAAAGAAGACTTACTAAAAAAAGCACTAACAGACTGCGGAGAAGTACACATGATGATAGGAGACAGAGAAGAAGACATGAAAGCAGGAAGAGCAGTCAAAGCAAAAACCGCATTCGCAGGATGGGGACATGGAGAACTAACTGACAAAAAACTAGCAGACACAATACTAAAATCGCCCAAAGACATACTTACATTCACCAAATCATCGCCGACATAGTCGGCGGGGCCCGCTGAGCTTCGCTCAGCGATGGCTTTATAAATACCCAGAATCCGCTTAATTCTCATGAAAAGAACACACACTTGCGGAGAATTAACCAAGAAAGAACTCCAAAAAGAAGTAACACTCTCTGGCTGGGTGAACACAAGAAGAGACCACGGAGGAATCATATTCATAGACTTGCGAGACAGATACGGAGTAACACAAGTAGTAATAGATCCTTCTCATAAAAAAGAAGCACACCAAGAATCAGAAAAACTAGGAAGAGAATGGGTAATACAAGTCACAGGACACGTAAGAGCAAGACCAGCAGGAATGACAAATTCTAAATTAGTCACTGGAGAAATTGAAGTTCTAGCAGACCATATAGAAATTTTGAACATTGCAGAAACACCACCATTCGAGATTGATGACAGAACTTTAGCAAACGAAGAAATACGTCTGAAATACAGATATTTGGACTTGCGCCGGCCGACAATGCAGCAAAGACTAATGCTCAGGCACAAAGCAGCACACGCGGCAAGAGAATACATGACATCACAAAACTTTATAGAAATAGAAACACCAATGCTCCAAAAAACAACACCAGGCGGAGCAAGAGTGTTCAAAGTACCAAGCAGAGTGCACCCAGGAAAATTCTTCGCACTGCCAGAAAGCCCGCAAATCTGCAAACAACTACTAATGGTCTCAGGAATGGACAGGTACTTCCAAATCGCAAAATGCCTGCGAGACGAAGACCTGCGCGCTGACAGACAACCAGAATTCACACAAATAGACCTAGAAATGAGCTTTGTAGACGAAATAGACGTACAAACAACAGTTGAAAACTTATTATCACACATTTTCAAAAAAACACTCAACACAACAATACCAACACCATTCCAAAGAATGACATTCCACGAAGCAATGTCAAAATACGGCTCAGACAAGCCAGACTTACGATTCGGCCTAGAATTCGTTGAAGTAACCGACATAGTAAAACATTCAGACTTCGGAATCTTCAAATCAGTAGCAGACAAAAAAGGAAAAATATTCTGCCTAAACGCAAAAGGAGCAAGCAAGTTCACCCGCACAGAAATAGAAGAACTAATCGAAATCGCAAAATTGTACAAACTGCCCGGACTCGCATGGATAAAAGTCACAGGCAAGAATGTATTAGAAAGCAGCATAGTCAAATATTTGTCAACGGCAATACAAGCACAACTGATTATTGCGACAAACGCGCAAGAAGGAGACTTGTTGCTCTTCGCAGCAGACGAATTTGAGAAAGCAGCAAACGCGCTAGGACAAGTAAGACTACACGTAGGCAAAAAACTCGGACTCGTAAAAGAAGGAGAACATAAATTCCTCTGGGTAACAGATTTCCCACTATACGAGTGGAACGAAGAAACAAACAGCTGGCAAGCAAGACACCACATCTTCACACACCCAAAAATAGAAGACATGGACAAACTAGAAACAGCACCAGGAGAAGTAAGAGCAAAAGCATACGATGTAATCCTAAATGGAATAGAAATCGGAGGGGGAAGCATCAGAATCCACAGAAAAGACACACAAACACGAGTCTTGAAAGTCATCGGCCTAGACTACGAAGCAGCAGAAAAAAGATTCGACTTCCTACTAACCGCGTTCAAATACGGAGCGCCACCACACGGAGGACTAGCAATCGGATTTGACAGACTGGTAGCACTAATGTGCGGAATCAACGACATCAGAGAAGTAATCGCGTTCCCAAGAAACAAAGCATCAGAAAACCCACTAGACGACAGCCCGCAAGACTGGACACCAGAATTTTTGAAAGAACTAAACCTGAAATTAGACATTGTCAAGAAATAATACTCATGGAAATCACGCCCGAATTAGTAAAAAGAGTTGCGGCAAACGCAAGACTAAACCTCAAAGAAGACGAAGTCAAAAAATTCGCAGCAGAAATGAAAGAAATACTCGCGAATTTTGAAAAACTCTCAGAAGTAAACACAGACGGCGTAGAACCAAGCTTCCACCCAATACCAGTCAAAAACGTAACACGAGAAGACAAACCAGGCAAATGCCTAGACCGAGAAGAAGCACTTTCTCTCACGCCTCACAAGAAAAACGGCTATTTCAGAGGCCCAAAAACAATATGATAAAAAAATTCGTAAAAGAAGCACTCGCAGGAAAAATAAACCTAGTAGAACACACAGAAAAAGCGCTGGAAGAAGCAGAAAAAATAAACAAAGAATACCACTACATAACAGCGTTTGCTGACGCAGTAAACAGAGCAAAAGAACTCCAAGAACAAGTCAAAAACGGAACAGCAAAAGGAAAACTATTCGGCGTTCTCATATCAGTCAAAGACAGCATCTGCGTAAAAGACACAGAAACAACAGCAAGCTCAGCAATACTCAAAGGGTACAAGCCAGTATTTAACGCAACAGTAATACAAAAATGCCTGGACGAAGGCGCAATAATCCTCGGCAAAACAGTCATGGACGAGTTCGGATTCGGAGGATTCAGCACAAACGTAGGCAAAGGCTACCAAAAACCGCTAAACCCTTACGACAAAAAAAGGTCAACAGGCGGAAGCTCAGGAGGAGCAGCAGGCCTAACAAAAAAAGCCAGCTTCCCACACATCGCACTCGGAGAAAGCACGGGAGGAAGCATAGTCAACCCCGCATCATTCTGCGGAGTAGTAGGAATCTGCCCAACATACGGAAGAGTATCACGATACGGACTAATAGATTACGGAAACTCACTAGACAAAGTCGGAACACTCGCGCTAAACACAGAAGATGCAGCGTTATTATTAGAAGTAATCTCAGGCAGAGACTCACACGACAGCACAACAGCAGACCAACCAGTACACAATTACTCAGAAACACCAGGAGCAATAAGCGGACTACGCATAGGCATAGTCAAAGAAGCATACGCAGAAGGAATAGACAACAACGTAAGAAAACACGTACTCGAAGCAGTCTACAAACTAGAACAAAAAGGAGCAAGAAGAATAGAAATCTCCCTGCCAATAGGAATGAACTACGGAGTCCCAACATACTTCACACTAGCACCAGCAGAAGCAAGCACAAACCTAGCAAAATACTGCGGAATAAGATACGGAGCAAACGAACAACTAACAGGCAACTTCAACGAATATTTCTCACGCGTGCGCAACAACAACTTCGGAGAAGAAGCAAAAAGAAGACTATTACTAGGAACATTCGCACGACAAGCAGGATACAGAGACGCATTCTACACAAAAGCAGCAAAAGTCAGAACAAAAATAATACAAGAATACGCACAAGCATTCAAACAAGTAGACGTTATTATCACTCCCACAGTTGCAATACAAGCACCAACGTTTGACGAGGTTAAGAAACTAACACCATTACAAAACTTCATGATAGACTTGCTAACAGTCTCGCCAAACCTAGCAGGACTGCCGCACATGACAATACCAGTAGCAGAAGCAAACGGACTACCAGTCGGAATGATGATAATCGGACCGCAATTCGGCGAACAAAAAATAATACAGGTGGCAAGAGCACATGAAAAGTGAAATAGTCATCGGACTAGAAATTCATGTACAACTAAAAACTCAAACTAAACTATTCTGCAGTTGTCCAACAGAAGCAGTAGAGCCAAACACGGCAATCTGCCCAACCTGCTTAGGACATCCAGGAAGCAAACCAGTAATGAACGCAAAAGCACTAGAGTACGGAGCAAAACTCGCACTCTCCCTGGGCTGCAAAATAGCACCAACAGTAGTCTTCTCAAGAAAAACATACTTCTACCCAGACCTAGCCAAAAATTACCAGATAACACAATACGAAGTTCCACTTGGAAGCAACGGACAGATTATTCTTGACAACAAAAAAGTAGTCCACATACAAAGAGCACACCTTGAAGAAGACCCAGGAGCACTAATACACGAAGCAGGCGGGTGCCTGATAGACTACAACAGAAGCGGAATACCACTAGTAGAAGTAGTCACAGCACCAGACATGGAATCGCCAGCAGAAGCCCGCGAGTTCATGAAAAAAGTACTCAACGTTCTCGGCTATCTCGGAATATTCGACCAAAACACCTGCGTCATCAAAGCAGACGCGAACGTATCAATCAAAGAAAAAGGATACACCAGAGTTGAAATCAAAAACATCACAGGATTCAAAGAAATAGAACGAGCGCTCAATTACGAAGTACAAAGACAAAAACAACAAGACGTCAAAAGAGAAACAAGAGGATGGGACGCAGACAAAGGAATAACGTATCACATGCGAAGCAAAGAACAAGAAGAAGACTACGGTTACATAACAGAAACTGATTTACCACTCTTCGAAATTTCACAAGACTGGATAAGAAAAATCCAAGCAACAATACCAGAACTAGCAGAACAACGAGCAATCAGATGGACAAAAGACTGGAAAATAGACGAAGATGACGCCAACATCATTGCGGCTGACTTGGACGTCGCAACACTCTTCGAAGAAATAGCAAGAAAAACAGACCCAATACTAACATCAAGATGGACAAGAAGAGAAGTACTCAGACTACTCAACGACAAAAAGAAAACACTCAAAGAAACAGAATTTGAGGCAAAAACACTAACAGAACTGTTCAAACTCTTGCAGGAAAAGAAAATCACAGACAGAATTGGACAAAGAATCATAGAACAACTCGCCGATAAGAAGTTCTCACCAAATGCGTATGTTACAGAACAAAAACTTGAAGTCATGGCTGATGAAGGCGCACTAGAAAAAATCTGCAAAGAAGTAATAGCCAAAAACGAAAAAGCAGTCACAGACTACAAAGCAGGCGAAGAAAAATCACTAATGTTCCTAATCGGACAAGTAATGAAACAAACAAAAGGCACAGCAGCACCGAATGTAGTGAAAGAAGTTCTAAAATCACTGTTGAAATAAAGCATTAAACAAATATTCGAAATAACAGTATGGAAAGGTGAAGCTTTTAAAATTAAATTGAAACTCCCACAACCTCACCTTCTCGGAGGGTGTTTAGGCTCCGTCTGGGCCCAAAACTGCGGGCTCACAATACTATCACTGATGCCTCCGGAGGGTTGAGAATATAGATAAAACGTGTGACTCTTTTTATTCTTCTCTCATCTTAATTGCTTTGAGCGTGCAGCCAAATAAGCTATCTATTCTATCTTTCCATTCAGCCACCACATTCTTAATCAGCGGCCAAGATTTCTCAGATTGAAATACCTGAAGCGTGAAGTACTCGCAAGTTCGCGTTGCCGTCATGTATCTCCCTCTGATCTGGATGAGCGGAGCGCCGAACAAGTGACTCAATCGCATCGTTAACCTGAAACCTGTTTTGATCTTGACATTGTAAAATACTTCGTGCACATTTGAGAACCAAGTCATGCCTCCTTCTTTCTTGACGGTTCCAAGAGGCGCAAGTGCAGCGAGCAGCGCATCGACAAACTCACTCATAAGCACACTTTGGTTTTGAAATAGAGACTCTTTCAGTTCCATGCCGTTAGCATAAAGACTCAAGAATATAAAGTTAACCTTATGTTTTAGGACTGTCAGATAAACTCTACCTTTTAGGATGGTTTATTAAAGTGACCTTGACACAATAAACTCAATATTCCTGATATTCTTGCTGTCAATAACTTTAACACGCTCATTAAACTCAAAATAAGCCTGATTATTAACAACATGCAAACCATTATTTCTATCAAAACCAAAACGTGAACCAAGAGGAGTAAGATGGCATTTTTTCAAAAACTTAGGAGGAGAAGAACTCACAGATAATACGCCAACGATCTCAGGTTTTGCATAATCATAATATTCCTCCCGCAAGGCTAGACCCGGCCCGCTTAAACACAAATAATACGCAAAATCACTTACGAACTTCAAAACACTTCTCCGGTTCTTATCAAAATAAACAAGCTCCAAAGCCTCGCCAGTATGTTCCTTCCACGGATCATAAAACATACTTACCCCTCCAACAACTTATCAAGCTCAGAATGCAGTCTTGAATCAAAATCAGCAACCCTTTCGCCCTCAGCTTTCTCAGCGGATAAAGAATGCATCAGCTTCTTCGCAAGCTCAACATCATTAGGAGACAATTTGAACTGGCCAGCGTGCTGTTTAAGCAAAGACTCCTCAACTTCTTCAACATTAGCTTCCTTGACCATGATAACTTGCAATTCTTTGCTAGTAAACGCGTTAGTGTTCTTCATCACAAAATAAGCCTTTTTTGCGTAAGCGTCGTGGAACAAATCATTCCAACGAACATCAGCAGGACGACCTTGTTTTAAACAGCCAGACACTCTAATCGCAACAATCGCATTATCCAAATTATTCTTCAACAATTGCTGTTTAACCAATGCTTCAACTTCAGTTGCAGTCTTACCATCACCATCAACGCTAATGCAAACAGTCGGATGAACAGGAAGCGCAACGTGCTGAATATTTCCATCCTCAACAATCACAAAACTGCCATGCTTCAACTTCTCAACCTCTGAAAAATTGTTAGGAAAAATCGGGCCAGGATAAACAATATTCTTGTACGCACCAATATTCTGTCTGTCAACAACGTGAACGTGCCCGCCAGCATAATAATCAAAACCAGCAGGCATCAAACTAACAGCCATAGCGTCCATCTCCTCCAAATCCTTAGGCTTCAATTCAGCAAGCGCGCTGTGGAACAAGAAAATCTTGAAACCAGGCTCTTTCTCCAAATGCTCCTTAGCAAGCTGATAATAATAATTTGTTTCCAAACCGCCCTTTTTTCCAATCATGCCAGTAATCTTAGCGCCAGTTTTCTTATCAACAGTAAAATGCAATTTAATCTTATTATCAAACGTTTCCTCGCCACGAGCAACATTAACAGCCAAACCAGCATGCTCCAAAACATCCAACATCGTCTTGCCTGAAGGCGAAAAATCGTGACTGCCAGCTATATAATAGACAGGAATGCCAGAATCCTTGACTTTTTTCAACTGTTCAACAGCCATACGCAAACTCTCAATCCCGGGAACAGCAGTGTTAAACAAATCACCAGAGATTAAGATGAAATCAACCTTTTCTTTCAAACAAGTATCAATAGCAAGAATGAAACTCTTCGTATTAGCATCCCTCAACTTCGGCTCACGCCAGCCGCCAATATGACAATCAGATAAATGAGCGAACTTCACAGCTTCAAACCCCCAAAACTCTGCCTTGCCTTAACAACAACCTTATGTTCTTCATGCAAAATCTTAATCGGCATTGCAAAACTCAAAAAATTACTAGTAACAATAGCTTCGCCCTTGTCAAGAGAAGCAATCATGCGCTCATCGCTGGACAAATCCTGAGCAGCACTCTCAATAATAGCCTGACGCTCAGGCTTCAGTTCGATACCCAAAATTATTTTAGTATTTATATTGGCAAGAACCTCGCGAGGAATCAAACTAGGCAGTTGAGTAATTGCAATAAGACCAACATTAAACTTACGACCTTCTCTCGCAATCGTAGAAAAAACGTTAGGACCACGCTCCAAAACATCCTTGCCAAGAACTCTGGGTGCTTCCTCCAAAACAATACTAATGACAGGCTTAGTTTTCATCTCCTGCAAAGAATAAGTCTTATGACGCTCCAAAACCATATTAGCAATCATACTGCCAATCAAAATCTCAACATTACCATGAAAAGAACTAGTATCAATAATCACAGTCTTACACTGCTCTAACGCATTCACAATATCAGGAATAGTAGTCTGGCCAGCACCAATATCAAAAATGCCGCTGCAAGAAATATTCTTCTCATCATCAACATCCAAACGCAACAACAACATCAGCGTTCTCTTAATAACGGCCAGCGTGCCTTCGTGAAAATCTCGTATTTCCTGCTCCCGAAGCACTGCCTCAATCCACGAGTCCTTGTATTTCTGGTGATATGCGTGCAAAGCCTGCTTCTGCGCATCACTCCAGTCAACAACACCATCAAAATGACGAGGAGTCAGCTGATTAATATTAATCTTCAAAGTGCGAGCGCCAGGAGGCGGACTCTTAGGAGTATAATACACAATTTGCTCGCGCGCAGCTGGATGTTTCTGCAATTTCTCAAAATACTCGTCATGAGGGTCCAAAACAAGCATTGCGGCAAAATCCTTGTCAACAGCATCCCACAACAAATTAGTCATCAAAACACTCTTACCACGGCCAGTAGTGCCAGCAATCAAAACATGATGGCTCAAAGCCAATCTACCATCAATTGAAACAGGAACTTCCAAAACCTTAGAACCAGAACGAAGCTTGCCCAAAAACAAAGGATTCAAAGGAGTAGTCAAAAAAGAAACATCCTTCGCCTCAATCTCACGAACTTTAGTGAAAAAGGTAGGCAGGGTCTTAGCACTACGCGCGACCTGCTTGGAAACAAAAGCCAAATTCTTCAAACGAGCCAAAACATAAGTACGCAATTTAGCATCCATCAACTCCAACTTCTCATCCTCTTCCAGCTTCAAACCAGAAATCAACTCCAAATGCTGCTGAGTAAGCTGACTGCCATACAACAAGTCAAAAACCTGCAATAACATCTGCCCATTACTCGTATCAGCAATCATCAGCTCGCCAAGCTCCAAAGCCTGCTCGTTCTTCTGCCTAACAAGAATATTACCAAACTCTCCCCCAATAATCAGCCCTTTAGTCACGACGGTAAAAAATGATTTTCAACACTATATATTATTTGTGCGACTGCAAAATACACAATGTTTATAATTTAACAAAAAATAACAATCAATATGAAAAAAGAAGTGCGTAAAGCTCTCGTCAGGGCAAAAGAAATAGAAAAAATACCAGTGCCAACAAAACAAGAAATAGTAAAAATCTACAAAGAAGGCCTCGAAGAAGCAGAAAAGCTAAGAAAACTACTCAAGCCCCAATGGTTTGTAAAAGACACCGACGTAAAAAAGACCGTGTCACCGTCGAGAAAAAAGAAAACTTTATAAACAACAGGACTTTCTTCAAATTTGTCGAGCATAAACTCATTAACGGGGGAAGGTTAGATTTCTAGAACCTTCTAAAAAAGACGGAGGAAAACCAAAATGGCAGAAAAAGTTACAAAAGTCGGTGTAAAGAAAGCAGATGGATATCTCTACTTTGTAGACAAAGCAGGCGATATCTCACGCGCAAAAATGGCCCGCGGTAGAAAAGGAAAAGCAGGCAAAGTAGAAAAAGTAGCAAAAGTCGGCGTGAAAAAGCAATCAGGCTTCTTGTACTTTGTAGACAAGGCAGGAGACGTTTCCCGTGCAAAAATGGCACGCGGAGGCAGGTAAGCCTTTTTTTATTTTTTATTTTATCTTTTTCTAACTGTTGCAACGAAAACTATATATATAGACGGCATTGAAGTTATAATAAGAAAAAAGGTGTGGGTTGATGATTAAAAAAATAAAGAATTTCTTCAAAAGCTTATTCGTAGGTTTCGGGCCAAAACAAAACTTCAGACTAGGATTATACGGTCCGCCAAACTCGGGCAAAACAACACTCGCAAATAAAATCTGCATAGACTGGCTTGGACAAGAAATGGGAAAAACATCACCAATACCCCATGAAACAAGAGAAGTAAACGTCAAAGAACAAGTCACAATCAAATCAAAAGACGGCAAAGAATTACTGTTTAACCTCGTAGACACGCCAGGCATAGCAACAAAAATAGACTACGAAGACTTCATGAAAACAGGAATGCCGGCAACAAAAGCAAAAAAAAGAGCAAGAGAAGCAACAAAAGGAGTCATAGAAAGCATCAAATGGCTTGACGAAGTTGACACAGTCCTAGTAGTTCTAGACGGCACACAAGACCCATACTCACAAGTAAACGTCACAATAATCGGCAACCTTGCAGCAAGAAACATACCAGTAATGATAGTAGCAAACAAAGCAGACCTCAAAAAGTGCAAGATAAAAAAAGTACAATCAGCATTCCCACAATACGAAGTAATAGGAATAAGCGCGAAATACGGCAAAAACGTGGACAAACTATACGAAAAGCTCTTCGAACTAGCGAGGAAATAAAATGGTAACAATACAATTCGTACCCTACACGGAAATTGAAGGCCTTACTGGACTCGGCAGAATAAGAAAACTGCTCAACATAGCAAAAACGAACAAAATAGTATTATTACAAGGCAGGCTGAAAAGAGAAGAAGAAGTAGAACTAATCAAAACAACAATGGAAGAAATAGACAAAAAATTCAAAGGAATAGAACTCGCAGTAATCAACCCATCACAAAGCGCAAAAGACGGCATGCAAAAACTAAAGTACGACTTCATAAACATGCTCTTAGGAGAAACACAAGGACTAACAATAATCGGGCCTTCAAACATAGTAAAAAGCATCAAAAAAGACCCGAACAAAATAGAACTTCTCACAAAGGAGGCGCGCAAGCGCAAATAAGCAATGCCACACCAGTGCGTCAGGTGCAACATCTTCTACCAAGACGGCGCACAAGAAATCCTAAAAGGATGCCCGTGCGGAGCCAAATTATTCTTCTACATAAAAAAAGAAAGATTAGAAGCGGCCAAACAAGTGCTGCCAATAGACCTCAAGCCAGAACAAAAACAACAAATAGAAACAGACGTGCTCAACCTAGTAGGAGCAAAAGATGATATTCCAGTCGTACTAGATTTTGAAAGCATAAGAGTAATAGAGCCCGGCAAGTACGAACTAGACCTAGTACAACTATTCAACGGAGCACCACTAATATTCAAACTCGAAGAAGGAAAATACGTAATAGACATAGCAGAAAGCTTTGAAAGACTAAGAAAAACCAAAAAGTAAAATTTTGGTTATAATAGAAATAGCAAAATTTTCCTATCCTCGACTTTCGCAGAAAATAGCGTTCAAAACCCGAAAGTCAAGGAAAAGTAACATTTATATATAAGAAGTCGTATATCTTGACTATCAAGTTCAAATGAGGTGACATGTCATGGAAGATGAGCATAGAGGAGTAGCACTCGTAATTCTAGGAATAATAGCAATAATCGCAGTCATCGGACTCGTACTATTGTTCACAGGAGCAAACAAAAGTTCAGGAATGATATTCACAAGCGCAACAGGCGGAACATACGTCTGCCCAACCGCAACACAAGTAGGAGAACCACAATGGTTCCCAATCCTAGCAGGACCACGTGAAGACCAAAGATTCCTAGAAAGATGGCTAGCAGCAGGATACGAATGCGCACCAGCAGCCGGCGCAACACAATTTGACGAATACGCTTACCCAACCTGGTGTTGCAGAAACCCAGTAGTAGGAGAGCCAGGAATCAACCCGCAAGTCTTAGACAGGGGCGATGTATCACTTGACACAAGAAGAGAGTTTGGAGTACCAGTAGGAAGCCCACGAGGCGGAATGTACCCAGACAACTACCAATATGCAAGTGACTTAACCCAAGAACCAAGACTAGGTCCATAATTTTTTTCTTTTAAATTATTCTTATTTTATTCTGCATTTACTCTCACTTCGTTCGAAAACACTCCTCAAGATGCGCTCCCAACTCCGTTGAGTCGCGCTCTTTCGTCGAGAAATAATAGAAAAACTATTCTTCGTCCATTACTAAACGTGCCACGTTATTCGTCAACGTGACCATAGTACGGAACAACTCAGCAGTGCCAGCAGGAAGCTCACCGGCGTCCTTTAACAAATCATCACGCATCAAAGCAACACTATCAGCCAGCTTCCTATCACGAGTAAAATAAGCCTTCATAGCGTCAAGATAACTCTTCTCAACACGCTGGAAAATACCCTTAACCTTATCCTTCTTCTTCTCCTTGCCAAGATACTCAGCAAGCTGTTTAGCACTATCAGCAAAATTCTCCAAATTAATAGTCAAGTAATAGTAACTCAGCACTTTGTTGTTAGAAAGCTGGAAAAAGTCAGCAATCTGTTTGTTAGTAAGAGAACTCTTAAGCAAGCGCATAAGCAAGAAATAAGCCCTGTTAACCTCATAATCACGCACCATAACACTCTGCGCAAGCTCAGCATTGTCCAAAGCAGCAATACTATCCTGAATCATACTCCTGACGAGCATGTCCATCCTGCGCAAAGTCTTGTCAATACTAATCTCCTTCAAGTTCAGCAAGTCCTTAGCGACAATACTGTTAGCGGTCTGATCGGCGACTTCCAAGGCAACAAAATCGTGCAAAATTTTACGAATATCCTTAGTCTTCTGAGTAACACTCTGGCCGGACAGGACAATAGTGTTATAGTTGTTGATATAGGCGCTGGTAACCTCGCGCTGAATAGTACTCATCTCCTTGTTATCAACAGGAATAGAAATCTCCTTCTGAGGAACAACCTCATCAGCCTTGCTCTCAGGCGTAATAACAAGCTCCTTATCACCCTTCTCAGACAAATAAACCAAATCGCCCTTCTTCAATTTATGCCTATCAAGCCATTCTTTAGGAAGAGAAATAGTATGAGATGCCTGCCCAGCCTTGACTAATCTACGAATAATCATTGTCACACCTCTTTGCCGTACTAACGTACATATTGTACCATAAGTATATATAAATCTTTTGCCAGAGAATAATACATTGTGATACTGGCGTATCGCAACCGCAACGAAAGTTGCGCATCACTCACAAAAAGGCAGGTCTAACGGCCTGCCCTTTACGATGACAACCCCACCCATTGGCGCGTCCCCCAACTCATTCTCGCGCCAATCAAAACTCAGCTAGTGAAAACAACATGGAAACAACAAACCCAGAAGTACTTAGGAGAGTTGACACTTTCTTACTTAATGTAACCCCAAAAGACAAAGTCTGCATAATCCACGACACAGACCCAGACGGCGTTTGTTCTGCAGTTATCATAGCAAAATGCGTTGAAAGACTAAGAAACAAAAAAGTCGACCTGCGAATACCAATGGACAAAACACAATACGGCATAACAGACAAAATGCTAAAACAACTCAAAAACAAAAAAATAACAAAACTCATCACAACAGACTTCAGCGCAGAACAAAACCCGGAAAGACTCGAAGAACTAGAAAAACAAATGGAAATACTAGTAATCGACCACCACAAACTCTACAATGACTACAAAAGCGACAGGACAGTCTTGTACAAACCTCAATTCTTCACAAAAATAGATCCAAGCACATACTGCACGGCAAAACTAGCGTTTGATGCGGCAGACAGACTAGTAAAAACAGAAGACTTAGACTGGATGGCGGCAACAGCATGCATAGCAGACATAGCAACAGCACCCTGGAAAGACTGGCTGGCAGAAGTCTTCAAAAAATACAAAATCAAAATGAAAAAAGACCTATTCCGAACAGTCATAGGACAAGTAGCAGCAACAATCAAAAGTACAGAAGTTTATGACTTAAAACTAGTTCCTCAATGCTACGATGTATTTTACGCAGCAAAAAAACCAAAAGACATCCTAAAATCAAAACTCGGCAAGTACAAAATAATAATAGACAAAGACCTCAAAAAACACCTCGCACTATTCGAAAAAAAAGCAGAAAAACACAAAGACATGCGAATATACGAAATGACATCAAAATACAGAATACACTCAGCACTAAGCACAATATTAGGACTAAAATACCCCGACAAAACAATCATAATTATAAACAAAACAGGCGCTATAATATCAGTAAGCGGAAGAAGAGGAGACAAGAAAAAACCGGTAAACACTCTTCTTGAAAACGCAATAAAAGGCTTTGAAGGAGCCAACGCAGGCGGGCATACTCCTGCAGCAGGCGCAGGCTTTAATAAAAAATATTTGAACACGTTCAAACAAAGACTAACACAATGGAAAACCTAAGAGTAGGACTGGCAATAGCAAGCATAATAGCAGTAATGGCAATATTCGCAACAATAATAATACTCAGCGGGCTAGCAGTATCCATGGCGTAAATTTTTTTCAAAATGGAAAGATTCAACAACATATTTCTGGACACGCTATACCTAATATATCGCTACGCAACATTATTTGTAATAGTTAAACCGCTGAACTTTGTGAGATTCTTTACCTTCTACCTGAGAGACATGATAAAATACAAGTCGATGAAAGGAGCAGAAAAAGTCAGAATAATGGACACTTATCCGATACTTGAAGAAAGAACGCAAAAAACAGCATTTGACCCGCAATACTTCTATCAAAGCGTCTGGGCAACAAAGCTGATTTACCAAAACAAACCAAATGAGCACGTGGACGTGGGCTCACAAATAAGTTTCATCGGAGGAATAAGCACGTTCACAAAAGCAACCTTCATCGACATACGCCCGCTAAAAACAAAACTGGACAACCTAAAATCAAAAAAAGGAACAATAATCAAGATGCCTTATGGAAACAATTCGATTAAATCATTATCCTGCCTGCACGTAGCAGAACATGTAGGCCTGGGAAGATACGGAGACCAATTAGACCCGCTTGGCACAAAAAAGGCAACAAAAGAACTCAAAAGAGTACTAGCGAAAGATGGAAATTTGTATTTCTCACTCCCAATAGGGAAGCCAAGATTGTGTTTCAACGCGCACAGAATACACTCGCCCGACCAGATACTTGAATACTTCAAAGGGCTAAAACTATTGGAGCTGTCAGGTGTTGACGATAAAGGAAACTTCAAAAGAAACGCAAAAGCAAGTGAAATGAAAAACTGGAACTACGGCTGTGGATTGTTTCACTTCACGAAAAAATAATCTGGTCAAGCTCCTTAATCCTTCTCTCCCTGCTAAATTTCCCATGCTTGATTTCAGACAAACAATTCTTTGACATTCTGCCGCGTAAAGCAGAGTTCACAACAAGTTTTTTCAGAGCATCAGCAAGCAGGGTAACATCTTCCTCTTTAGGATTGCTGCAAATTTCAGTGAACTCCCTGAGCTCACTCTCTTTTAAGCAGTCAAACTTATATGCATAATTACTATCAAACAAAGAATTACTATTAGGAACGACAAGACCAGTTTTTCCATCAGCAATTATTTCAGGCACGGCAAAATTATCAATAGAAATACACGGGATGCCGTAGGACATTGCCTCCAAAAGAACAAAACCAAAAGTATCCATGTGCGTAGGCAGGATGAAAATGTCAGTCTTACGATACTCTTCATCCAATTCAGACTGCGAAATCTTCGACTTAAACTGAACAACACTGCCATATTTGTCCACGATTTCCTTTGGAGCATTATTAGAAACAACAGTAAAATTAATCTTCTTATCGGACAACTCCTGCTTAACCTTCTCAAACGCAAGAATAGAATCAAGGCCACCCTTCAGGTAAAAAGCGCCGCCCACAAACAAAATGTTAATTCCATCGTGCTTAATCTTTTTAGTCGATTTCGGTTCGATAGCAGGGTAGACCACCTTGATCTTATCAACAAAATCAGAACAGTCAACATTACGGAGCAAGCTTTGCTTTGCAGCCTCAGTCCAAGGAAGCAAAAACTTCAGATTCTCCCTGAAACAAATACTTCTAAACTTGCGACCAAATCCCTTTGAATTGAATAACTTCTGCTTGTACCAGCTATACGCAGCAGCGTGCTCAAAATCAGAAACATAAGGGATGTCGTTCTTCAGCAAATACTGGGCAGAATAAACAAAGCCAGCATTTTTAGTATCTTTAATGAATACGTGCTTCGGAATTTTCAAAAATTCATAAACCTTTAAACCTAATCCCTTAATCTTTGCTATAAGCCAAGAGCGAAACTTGCCTATAGAGTAATCCTTTCTCATTTGCCCTGTGGCCAACAGATCAGGAGAAGAAGGCATAAGCTCAACATTCTTAGAGAAAAACTTAAACTGCTCCTTATAAAAAGGATGCGTGTACGTTCCAGTATAAAACAAAACCTTCATTTAATCAACTTTCATAAACAGAATTTATTAAAGTTTCCATACTGTGCAAAAAGGCAAATCTTAAAAAGCCTGCAGGAACAGCAAATAAAAGATGAAAAAAGCACTGATAACAGGAATAACCGGACAAGACGGCTCCTACCTCGCAGAATTCCTGCTTTCAAAAGGATATCATGTATACGGGATAATAAGAAGAGCGAGCACGTTCAACACTGGAAGACTTGATGCCATATATCAAGACCCGCACGTAGAAGATTACAGGCTAGTACTAATTTATGGAGATTTAAGCGACGCGAGCACAGTAAACAAAATCATTAACGACGTAATGCCCGACGAAATCTACAACCTTGCAGCACAATCACACGTCAGGGTAAGCTTTGACATACCAGAATACACAGGAGACATAGACGCAATCGGAGTCACAAGAGTCCTTGACACTATAAAAAACATCAAAATAAAGACGGGCAAGTCAATCAAGTTCTACCAAGCATCAAGCTCAGAAATGTTCGGAAAAGCAACAGAAACACCACAAAAAGAAACAACACCATTCTATCCAAGAAGCCCATACGGAGTAGCAAAACTATACGGCTACTGGATAACCAAAAACTACAGAGAAAGCTATGACTTGTTTGCCTGCAATGGAATACTATTCAACCATGAAAGCCCAAGAAGAGGAGAAACTTTTGTCACAAGAAAAATAACAATGGCCGCGGCAGCAATAAAGGAAGGCGTACAAAAGGTACTCTACCTTGGAAACCTTGACGCTAAAAGAGATTGGGGCCACGCAAAAGACTACATAGAGTCAATGTGGCTGATGCTGCAACAAAAGCAACCAGACGATTATGTCATAGCCACAGGAGAAACGCACTCAGTCAGAGAATTCCTTGAAAAAACCTTTGAGCTTGCAGGCATTCCAATAAAGTCCAACGGGAAAAAAGGCGTTAAAGAAGAATACATCAGAAAAGACACGGGAAAAGTAGTGGTAAAAATAGACCCAAAATATTTCAGACCAGCAGAAGTAGACATGCTCCTAGGAGACGCGACCAAAGCACACAAAACACTCGGCTGGAAGCCAAAAATACTATTCAACGACCTAGCAAAAGAAATGGTAGAAGAAGACCTCAAAAAACTAAGGCAAAAACTATACGGTACAAAAAAATGAACTTCTGGCAGAACAAAGAAGTCATAGTAACAGGCGGGGCAGGATTTCTAGGCTCATACGTCTGCGAAGAATTGAGAAAAAAAGGATGCAAAAGCATTACAATACCCAGAAGCTCTGAGTACGACCTTACAACAGAAAAAGACGTAATTAAACTGTACAAAGAAAATCCCAACACGGACATAGTAATACACTTAGCCGCCATCGTTGGAGGAATAGGAGCAAACAGAGAGCACCCAGGATCATTCTACTACAAAAACCTCATGATGGGCGCAATGCTAATGGAACATGCAAGAAGAAGTAAAATAGGAAAATTTGTAGCAGTAGGAACAATCTGCGCATATCCCAAATTCACACCAGTCCCATTCAAAGAGGAGGACCTATGGGGTGGGTACCCTGAAGAAACAAACGCGCCATACGGACTTGCCAAAAAAATGATGCTAGTACAAGCGCAAGCATACAGACAAGAGTACAATTTCAATGCAATCTATCTATTGCCAGTAAACCTGTATGGACCAAGAGATAACTTTGACCCGAAATCATCACACGTAATCCCCGCATTAATTAAAAAAGTATACGACGCGCAAAAAAACGGCGAAGACAAAATTGTCTGCTGGGGAACAGGAAAAGCATCACGAGAGTTTTTGTATGCAGAAGACGCAGCAGAAGGAATAGTGCTAGCAGCAGAAAAATATGACGGCTCAGAACCCGTAAATCTCGGAGCAGGAAAAGAAATCACAATCAAAGAACTCGTACAAACAATAGCCAAACTAATGAACTTCAAAGGCAAAATAGAATGGGACAGCACAAAACCAGACGGACAACCAAGAAGATGCCTTGATGTCACTAGAGCAAAAAAATACTTCGGCTTTGAAGCCAAAACAGACTTCATAACAGGACTTAAAGAAACGATAAACTGGTACAAAAAGAACGCAAAATAAGCCAATTCTAACCAAGCAAACTAGTATATGGTAGAAATATGTTGCAAACCTATAGCGCAATCTTTATTAATTGGATTTAAAACTGACATGTTGTGTATCTAAAAGCAACAATACGCAACACAATAGCAGTTTTGTCCTTGAATTTACTGGCAGGTCTTGCAGGATACGCATTTAGGATTCTTCTTGCCCACAACGTGACAGTCACGGATTATGGTCTGTTCTACTCAATGCTGTCTTTTCTATCACTTTTCACTGTATTTATCGACATAGGCATGACCCAATCGCTGGCCAAGGCTATTGCAGAGCACACAATAACAAAGAGCCATGACCGAATCAAAAGCCTCGCCTTAACAACACTTGGCCTACAATTGACCCTGTCAACTATATGCGCCATATTTTTTCTTTTTCTATATCCTAAATACGCTTCGCATTTATTTCAAACAAGTTCATGGCTGCCATTTATACTTCTCGTTAGCTGGTTTGTCACGCTACCTCTTGAGATGTTTTTCAAATCATTATTCTGGGGGTTACATTCAGTAAAACTGTTTGCTCTAATAGATCCTATAAAAAACATAATGGCGTGTGTGATAGCCGCATTGCTTTTTCTAGCAGGATATGGAATGATTACGCCATTTTTTTCATATGCATTTCTTAACATTTTAGCAGCTTTTATCCTTTTATTTCCATTGGTTCGCGTTTTCCCAAAATTTTTTAGAGTTAAGTTCCATTATCAATCAGAATTATTTAAGAAGATAATATTTTATGGAGGACACTTAGCATTTGCGAGCCTTGCATGGTCTATGGTAGTTTATATGGACTCGATAATGATATCTTTTTTCAACGGAACAGAAGAAGTAGGCCTATACCAGGCAGCGCTTCCGCTCGCATACAGCCTTCTTTACGTAGTTGGCGCTCTGAACATGGTAGCGTACCCACTATTTACAAAATTAAGCGCAGCAAAAAAGTCAGATCTCATACGGCAAGGAGTAACACTTCTTTACAAATATTTATTTGTAGGAATGATCCCTCTTGCACTAATAATAATATCTTTCCCTGAGATTGCAATAAGCGTTTTATTCGGTGCTAAGTTCATTCCTGCGGCAAACGCCCTTCGTGTTTTAACAATTGGCACGCTTTTATTCTCAATGGCAAGTTTCAACACCAGCCTTTTGATAGCAACGGGGCACGCGCGAGCATTATCAAAACTGGCGATAATCACTGCACTCCTGAACGTCATCTTGAATTTTACTCTTATCCCAACAATGAAATCAACAGGCGCAGCAATAGCTACAACTATAAGTTTTGCACTTATGCTGGCAACAACCTTATACATTGTGAGAAGAGTCCATAAGGTAAAGCTTCCCCTTGCGCGATGGCTGCTGAACTTTGTTGCAGGATTGATTGTAGTATGGATTATTGCGTGGCTAAAAAAGCTATTACAACTGAACGTCTATGCAGAATTAACAATAATACTCATAACGGCTTTTATAGTCTATGTTGCACTCGTATTTCTATTTAAAATTACTACGATGAATGAGCTTGTTAAATTCCTCAAAACCGCGCTACGCTAGCGGAATCCCCATACAATAACTTCATTCCAAATAACAAGTTTTAAGAAAAAAAGGGAAACGCAAATAGCGCGGTAAGCTCATTTTCAAATCCTCTGAAACATTTGGAATGAACTGTAAACCATCTTAACAAACTTTCTTCCAAAAAGACTTGCTAATAACAAACCAAATGCGGAAACTGATAGATTTATTCTACATGAACGCAACAAAAATGCCCTGCCCTGTGCGACATCGCCTGCCAGGCAAGCATACAATCCCACCCGCATCAAAACTTCGCTCAACTGCTTTTTCAAATTAAATTTAATGTAGTCATTTTTGAATTCTTCAAGGTATTTCAAATAATCATGATACCTGTGAGAGACTTTTTCAGGGCTCAGAAGCGCTTTAGAAACGCGATTGGCTTCTTCAAAACTGTACAATCTGCACACCTGGTCTATGGCAAAAATTCCGTATCTTTTTATCACTCTGTTCCAAAAGAACTTCTCAAAACAGAAGCGCTCTTCATCAAACTTGTACTTATTGAAAACAGTCCTCTTAATAAGACCTATGAACTCACCTTTGATACGCGAGCCAGCAAGCCACTCTTTATAGTCATATTTGCCAGTTTCATCAAGCGTATAGAGCTTCTTTCCGCTGTTCTTTTCCGCAGTTCCTAAAAAATTGACAAAACCAAGCTTTCCAGAAAATTCTTCAATTGTTTGGAAACAATTACTACTAAGCGTGTCGTCAGAATCAAGAAACAGTACGTAGTCTCCTTTCGCAATAGCTATGGCGCGATTGCGGGCAGCATTAACTCCTTTATTCACCTTCGAAAATATGTACTTTATGCGCTTATCTTTGCTCTTAAATAATTCGAATGTCCTATCAGTACTTCCGTCGTCATAAACAATTATTTCATATTTTAACCCGGACTTCTGATTCATTACGCTAGCTATTGCTTGCATAACGCAATGCCGCCGATTAAAAGTTGGAACAACTACACTAATACGCATTTTCATGAAGTCTTCAGCACAAATAACATGTTGGGAGCATAAGATGGGCGCAGAAAACAAATGAGTCTCTCAATGAAATATTTTATTTTTGAACCTTCTGGATTAAAAAATGAATAGAACTCAGCCAAGCGCAAGCCCTGAGTTTCACACAATTTGCGCAAAGTGATTGGCGTAAACCAGCAAGTGTGCTCGTCGTTTGTCGGAACAACACCAAAAAGCAATGCGCGCAATAAATTTCTGAATGAAAAAGCATTCGGAGTAGTTAATATGATGATGCCAGACCCGCTCAAATGTTTCTTACAGCACTCCAAAAACTTACCTGGATTCGGCAAATGCTCTATCAATTCGCCAGCCAAGACAACCTCGAACTTTTCTTTAAGATTGTAGTCCTGTGCGTCTCCATGAACAACATTATAACCTAAACGTTTAAGCTTTCTAACTTCTTTCTCATCATAGTCCATACCTAAAACATTCTCGGCATGCTCCTTAACGAATTTATGCAACCAGAATACTTCCTTCTCGCTTTCAGCTTCATGGTTAACGCAGCCAATGTCAAGAACTTTTCTTCCTTTGACGAGATTTCTTATTACTGGCAAACGTGAAGCAACCAATTTTGCACGTGGATTGTGAACAATTAATTCTACTTTCATTCTTTAAGCACCTTTTCGTATACCCTTTGGACATGCGAAACCATTTTTCTTAAATCGTGGTATTCAGAAACTCTTCTCAAGGCTGAATTAATAAGCTTTTTCGTCAATTTCTTGTCGTCCAGAAGCCTGATAATGGCTCCAGACATAGCATCCGCATCTTTCACAGGAACGAGCAATGCATCACGCTCGCCCCTTAACAATTCCCTATTTTCCTTAATATCGGTTGTAACTATGGGCTTGCCAGAGGCCATGTATTCAAGAATAGCAACAGATTGTCCTTCATATAATGTTGATAATACACACACATCACTTGATTTTAGCAAATCAATCACATCATCACGATACCCTAAGAAATGCACTTTTTCAGAAATGCCAAGATTTTCTGCAGCTTTCCTGTAAACCATTTCAGATTCACCCTTTCCTACTACCAACAACTCCACAGCGTGATAATTCAGAACGATCTTGAGAGCAGTAAATAACGTTGGATAATCTTTGCCCTCTCTCAGATTAGCAACACTTATAATAACTTTAGAAGATTTATTCAAGCCCAGTTCCGCCCTTTTTTTTGCAACATTGACGCGATTTGAAAATCTTGAAAGATCTATTCCATTAGGGATAACAACAATTTTAGAGCCTGGAATTCCTGATTTAGACATTATATAATCACGCACGCCTTCAGAAACAGCTATGTATTTTTCAACTAAACTAGATGTTAAACCATCAAGAAAGCTATACCACCACCTGTCAACTTTTGTTGAGTGCACTGTTGCAATAACTTTGGCGCTAGTGCCGATAGCTGCCAGCCTAGATATAAAATTTGCGTGGAACAAATGCGACTGAATAATTTGAATTCCCCTACTCTTGATAATTTTGTGCATGGCGAAAATTGCGCGAGGTATTGAAAAAATGTTATTCATTCCGAGTACAATTACGTTGTAATTCTTTCTCAGCTCTTTTTCCAAAGTTCCGCTTAAAAGACTGCAGACGATTATCTCATATTTACTTTTGTCAAGATTATTGATTGTATTAAGCATTATGTTCTCCGCCCCACCAACGTTCAATCCGGTGATTGAAACCATAACTTTCACTTTTTCCATATCATTCACTCAACAAAGCATTCAACTTTTTTACTGTTATGTCCCAGTCAAATTCCTTCCTAATTTTTTTCTGCAAGGCCGTCCCCAGTCTCTTTCTCAAAGCAGAATTCTTGATTAAATTATCAATTTTATCACGCAAGGCAGCGACGTCTTTTGGTTTAACCAAAAAACCAGTCACTCCATCTTTGATGACCTCCTTTGTACCACCCACGTCAGTAGCAACCACTGCCAAGCCCATAGCGCCGCCTTCCAATACCATAGTAGGCAAGCCCTCAGCATAAGAAGGATTAACCAAAATATCAGCAGAAGCCATGGCATCACGCACGCCAGCAGCATCCTTTTCGCCAATGAACTCAGCATTAGACCCCGCCATAGCCCGCAATTCTTTCTCGTAAGGACCAGAGCCAACAATGGTCACTTTAACGTCCAAATCATGCACTGCGGCAAGCAAGTCCTGCACTCCCTTTTCAACAACAAGCCGGTTAGCAAAAACAATCGAAACGCCTTTATGCTTCTTCTTTTTGCCGTTAAAGAATTTTGTATCAACACTATTGTACAAGACTTCGCATTCTTTCGCGCCAAGTTCCTGTGCAAAATTACAGGAAGCCTGAGAAACGCCGACAATGCGCGCATTCCTCAAGACCCACTTTCCGATAAAAGCGTCAGTCAGCCAAGCAAAAAATCTGACAAAAGGATTTTCATATTTAACTTGAGAAGAGCCATGCTCAACGTGAAGCCAAGGAATTCCATGCTTTCGCGCAAACCTGCCTCCACGAAAAGACCAAAAATAAAAACGAGTATTAGTAATGACAACGTCTGGCTTGGGAATGCTATTGAACGGAATACTGAGCGGAATAGAAACTCTTGAAGGCAAAACATCCCAAGAAGGACATCTGATAACCTGAATACCATCGATAATTTCATTTTCTTTCATTCCCTTCAAACGTGAAGTCAAAATGGCAACAGAATGCCCTTTTTCAGCCAAGCGTCTTGCAGTCTGCCATACAAACGAAATTAATCCGCCTTTGACTGGAAGAAAATAAGGTGCCAGTACGAGAATCCTCATTTTGTTTTCAACACCCAAGGGAACAACCTCCACTCGATCGTCCTGAAAAAAATCTTGACCCCGTCAATTGCACCAGTGCCTTTAGTTTTCTTAGGATAGATAGTGTGAATAGAAATCTCGCAATAATTCAGCTTGTGCAGTCCGGCGCGCGCGACAGCTTCAGACTCGACAGCATAATCATTAGAATTCCACCTGCAAACTTTGTAAGCATTCTTAGTATAACCGCGCATACCGGATTGAGTGTCATGAATGTAAACGCCGAAGAACAATCTTGCCATTGCACTCAAAAGCCAATTACCAAACTTTGAAAGAAAAGGCATAATGCTAAAATCACGCTTGCTAAACACGACTTCGAAACCTTCATTAAGTTTTTCAACAAACTTCTCGACATCATCAGTATGGTGCTGGCCATCGCCATCCATTGTAATCAAAAATTTAGCACCTCTCCTCACTGCATTATCAAATCCAGTCCTCAGTGCGTTTCCTTTTCCAGCATTCTTCTCCAACTTCAAAACAACAGCGCCTGCCTTCCCGGCAATACTTGCTGTATTATCACTTGATCCATCATCCACCACAAGAATCTGATAACCAATAGAAACAAGCGGCTTTATTACTTTACCAATATGAGCTGATTCGTTAAACGCAGGAATTACTATCCACAACTCCTTTTTGTTCATAGGTAAAAGAACTCAATTTGGTATTTATAAAGCTTTAGAATGTGCTTTTCTAAACAGTCAACGACAAGTTTAAGAATTAAATAATTAAATCCTAAGGAATGAACGAACTCAGACTGATAATCGGCGTCTTTAAGACAGTAAAGAATTGGCCGGACTATATTTCTGACTATTTCGGCTGGACAAAAAAGAAAAATTTGACTTACCTTTTAAGAAACGGAATAAAGATTAAAACAAGAGCGCGAACAGCCGATCGTGGAATAATAAATGAGATCTATGTTCTCGAACTATACACTCCAAAAGGCATGGAGATAGGGAAAAATGATGTAGTTTTAGAAATAGGAGCGCACATCGGCTCTTTTTCAGTTTATTCATCAAAAAAAGCCAAGAAAGTTTATTCATTTGAACCAATGCCTGAAAATTTTGAACTCTTAAAACAAAACATCAAGCTCAACAGATGCATAAATGTCCAACCAATCCAAAAAGCAGTATCAGATAAAAAAGAAACCGCTGGGTTTTTTATTTCAAAAGTTAATACGGGAGGACATTCTTTGTTTTCAGATGAAAATGGAAGAAGAATAAAGGTTCAAACCATCACATTAAAAGATTTCTTTGAAGAGTATGAAGTTTCAAAAATTGATTTCCTAAAAATGGATTGTGAAGGAGCAGAATATCGAATTTTGTATACCTGCCCTCCTGAAATACTTGATAAAATCAGCAAAATAAGCATGGAGTATCACAACGTAAAGGGCGAAAGCATTCAGAAGCTTAAAAAATTCCTGGAAACAAAAAATTTCAAAGTCAGTACAACAACAGGAGAATTTCCAATGCTTTACGCCGTAAAATGATTAACTATTCAACCGAAACAATTTGCACCTTAAAGTGCAAAGTCTTATTGGCCAAAGGATGCTTGGAAGGATCAGTGCCATAAGCTTCCTCAGGAGGCACGGTAATAGTCTTCATATCTCCTGCCTTCATGCCCATAATCCTGCTCTCAAAGCCAGGAATAATCTGCTGCTTGCCAACAACAAAAGGCAAAGGCTTAGCATTAAAGCCTTCAAAAACTGAATTTTTTGAGATATTCAACTCTTTCCAGTTAGGAATACTGCTGTCAAACACGTCATCATCAGTCCAGCCAATATAGTTTGCAAGAACACGAGCGCCAGCCTCAACTTTATCCTTTGGCTTCAATTCAGAAGGAATGTAAGCAGATTCTCCTGCCCAGTCTACCTTGTAAACGTGAATCATACCACCAATCAACTGCCTGTCGGAATAGAACGGCTTGAAATGCTTCAAGCCAAGACCACCCATGAAGTACAACCTAGTAAACATGCTCTCAGCCAGCTCGGAATATGATGCAAAAGCAGCCATCCCATCACCAGAAGGCCAGAGAATCACAAAAATATTCTTGTTGCCATCATCAGAAGAGTATTCTTTTCTCTCTCCAGTCTTGCTGTAAACTACAATCTTTCCTGCAGGAGCAGTGCCCTGACTAACAGCAATCGTTGCCTTCTGAGAAGTCAAGTTTACCGCGATGTTTCCGCAAGTCAACGTATCGGCTGAAGTTGAACAGGAGCTGACATCCTGAAGAGAATATCCAGGCCATGGGCTAATCCACCCATTTGCCGCCTCTTCTGATTCCAAACTGGATGCTTCGTTATACAACTGCTTTGCAGTTTCCTCAGACACATTAAAGCGCTCAGCCATCTGAGGAACGGCCTCGTCCTCGCTCAAATGCCTCCACTTGAGCCACGTTTCAGCACGCTCAAAACTCCACATTCCAAAATGAGCCCAAACACCAGACTTGCCAATCATGTCTCCGCTGGCAATAAAATAATCCTCAGGAGCATCGCAATGAGTATAATCCAAAATCTTTTCATCAATGCCGGCAGCTAGAACTTCACTTTTTGCATTTTCCTTGTCAAGCATAATTATCCTCTTTACAAACTGCACCGCACGCAACGGATCCTGCAATTTTTCAACAGCAACATCATAAGCAGAGTTTGCCCCGCAATCAAGCATTCTCAAAATAGCGACGGCCTCATCCTCATTATCAGTCTGCAAAGCCTTTCCAACCCAATGCGAATGAGGCAGGTTCTGAGAAGCACCATCAAAAGTCACAGCACGGTCAGCAACATACTTGAAATGATGGCCAAAATCCCACCAGGAATTAATAATTGCATCAGGCTGGCTGTTATCCCTAATTTTTACCAGCGAATTCCACCACGCATCATTCATAATTGGGACATCATTAACAACACTGCTATACGCGCTGTTAACCATATGAGCGCCACCAACAGGATTAATTATTACAAAACCAAAAATAACAACAGCCAGAACTCCAGTGACTGTTTTGTTAATATGCAGCTGCCTCTCCCCAAAAACTGACATTTTCTTATGCAACAAACCAACTCCTGCGCCAAACGCCACGGCAAAAGCAGGACCAAGAAGCAAAGTAAACCTAATGCCTTTCAGGGTCATATACATCGTGCCAACAAACCAAATTGCCAACAAAGCACTATGAGTCAAATCAAGCTTTCCATGCTCATCCCTCTTAATTAAAAGCAAAAGAATTCCAAGCAATCCAATCAAAAACATCAAAGTGCCACCAACAGCACCAATCGCACTGCCAACAGAGCCAGGATTCAATTCTGCAACAGTCGTCAAAGTATTAGGCCACAAGTTAGCATACGCGGCTTCCTTCAAAGCAGTATAATGAACAGCTGCTTGAAAAACGCTGTAGTAAAAAGTGCGCAAGCCAATTGTAAATATGGAAAATACTGCCGTGACAATGAAAAGCGCGGCACCGATAGTGACAAATTTCTTGGTACCGGCATGACTCCAAAAATTACCCAGCCCTTCCTTCAATAACGCTCGATGAGCAATTGCATCACTAACAATAGCTATGATTAGGGCGGCACCGACAAAATCAAACAAATACCACCAGTTGCCCCAGAAATTTGCGTATATTCCAAATGCCAAACCGGTCAAAGCACCAAAAATTGTCTGACGCTTAATGCTCTTTGCGGAAAGCGCCTCGAACAAAAGCCAAATAATCAGCAATGGAAAAAATATGTTGTAGGAATCAGTATCCGCGTGGCCCCAAGGAGTCCTGCTCATAATTGCAGGAAGCAATGTAAGAACAGTTGCAGAAAAAAAGCCGCCAATTGGGCCAGCAATACGATTAACAACAAAGAAAGCAAAAACTGACGACAATAAAATAAAAACGATTGGGAAGTACGTAGCCGATTCCATCAAAGTCGTACTCTTGTCAAAAATTAAATGAATGCGGTGCATCCACGCCAGCAAAGGACCATGCCATGACCTGTCAGCAGCAGTTCCAACCGGCGCCACCATGTGATTATCCCAGGGAACCCCGTCTTTCAAAACATCGTAAGAATGACCTTTTTCCAGAATATTTCTTGAGAACCTCAAATAAAAGTAAGGATCGATATCAGGCATGTAAACAAACTTCCTGTCATTCTCCTCGTAAGAATAATGGTCGCGAATCTCCTGCGCCAAACGCCCAGTCTCACTCTCAAGCTGGTCTTTATTTTCCTCCCTGAACTTTTGCTTCAAATCATTAATGACCTTTTGTCTGTTGCTCTCAGGAAGATTAGGATACTGCTGTTTCGCAATGCCAACAATTTGGTCAGAAATATAATCCTCAACACTTGAAGCAGCAGCAGAATCCGCAACAGGCAAATTCTTGACCTGCATACGCATCCACATACCCCCCCAAGGATAATCTCCTCCGGGGCTAGGGACAAACTGCAATATTATAACTGCAAGAAGTATTAGAAGAACAGCGTGCTTTTTTGAAAAAGCAACAACAGGACCCAACTTCTGCCAAAACCCACTCTGTTCTTCCATATCTGCAACAACCCGAGTACGCCTTAAAAAGTTTACTGGCAAAATGAAGCTGAAATAGTTGCTACTGAAGAATAGCAACAAAGCGAAAGTTTTAAATACCTGCTATTCCTCGACGGATATTAATATAGTATATTCGGGGGTAAAGATGACACTTACAAGCACAACAAGGAACTTACTTCTTGCATTAGGAATAGCAGCAGGCTCAGCAGCATTACCACAAAAAGCATTTGCACAACAGGGATTTGACGACAAAGACAAAGGAGTCCCAGCAGGCAGAGAAAAATCAACACTTGAAGAAAAAACAGAATCAAACTCATCACATGATTTACTCGACGGATACTTCAGAATAGATGCATGGAAATCACCAACAGACATAGGCGCAAGGGCAAGCACAGGAATGCGCTTCGACACAGGCAAATGGGACTTTGGAATTTACGCACACTCACAATGGCAGAAATCAGACAACCTCTTCGGAGGAGAAGACCTTGAATGGCTCAGCAACAGAGGAATATTAGAACTAAGCACATACCTGAAAGAAGGAAATGACTTGGATGTCTTCTTTGCAGGACGCGCAGGCGTTGACTACAGCAAAGGAAGCAAACAAATCGATATTGATGCCTACCAAGGAAAAGCAGGAATAGACTTTGGAGTGGGAAGCAGAGCAAGCGGAAGCAAATTACTCATAACTCTCGACGGTGGATGGGGAAAATACGACGCAGAACTCCTAAGCGGATTTGAAAACGACGGAGACTACACGTCAATATCAGGCAGCCTCCTAGGACACCAAAGACTTTTCAGCGACGGAAAAACCGACTCAAGCCTAAGAAGCCAATTTGAAAACGTCACAATGCTAGGCGAAGAGTTCAAACACTCATTATACCTTTCAGCAGCAATATTTGGCGGCAAAGACAAGTTCGGAGACCTAAATGACATTGACAGGTTTGGAGCACAAATCGAGCTACCTTACGTGTTCAACACAAGAGAATACTCAAGAGACGCAAACGGAGACGTCCAAGGAAAGGGAATACTCTGGCAGTTCACACCAAGAATCCGCTATGAAAAAACCATGGCAGAAAGCAAACTTGGCAGAACAGAAAGCGATGCAGACAGATGGCGCTTTGAAGTAGAAGCAAAAGCATACCTGACAAACTTTGCAGCAATAAGAACAGCAGTCGGATACGACATGTTCATGCAAGATGTTAAAGGACTAGGCAAAGAAGACAAAAACGGCCTGGAATTCCAAGTCGGCCTCGACTTTAACTTTTAAGCAAAGCAAAGCCGAGCAAGCTCGGCGGGCTTCACGAAGGAATCCTTCGTAAAGCTTAAATATTAGTGCCACTTCGCAGTAGGTATAGATTATCAAGTTCACATATGGGGGAGTGAAAAATGAACTATATGAAAACAGTCGCAACCGGTCTTATATTAACAGGTGCAGCGCTAGTCAGCGGCTGCAAAACAACTTCTGCAACAATAGACAACAAAGTTTCAGAATACCAAACAGCAAAACAAGCTGAACAAAAGGATTACGCTTCAAAAGGCGTATACGAAAAAATAACACACGCAACAGACGCCTTGAAAAACCTAAAAGCAGACGGAGCAATCAACCCAGCAAAAACCCCTGCACAAGTTGATGAAATCGTCGACCTATTCGCAAACGAAGACAGACTCAAAGAATTACAAAACAGCGAACTAGTCAAGAAAGACGCAAACTTGAGCAAGCTAGTAGCAGACGGCCTAGCATTGGCAGAAAGCTACAAATCAGAGCTAGCAGCAAGCGACCAGTTCAAACAATACGCGATAATCAAGTATCAAGACAACAATGCAGGCGCAAGCGTTGCATGGTTTGGATTGTACTTCGGCAACAACGCCCAAATACCTGGAACAGTTGCAGGCAACTCGGCCAAATTGGGAACAAGCAGAGACGGCTCGTTGAAAAGCAACAACAGCTACTCAGGAACATTCGGCTGGGACCCAGAAACACCAGTTGTCGGCGACAAAGTTGACCAAATCAGAGCACTCACAGAAAGAGTAACTGAAGGCAAATATGACGCGTTCGCAGAATTAATCCCAGCAGAAGGATTGCAAGTCAAAGAAATGAAAACTGCATCAGGAAACACCCGCGCAAAAGAAACAATAACCCGCGCAGAATTCCAAAAGTGGGTCAAAGAAAACAAGATCAAAGGCGTCTACATAGCAACAGTCGGCTCACAGAAAGAGCCAGCAAAGAAAGACGACAGCGGTGCGAAAGCAGACACTGGCGCAATCGATGCAGTCAAGAAAGAATACGACGCTAAAATCGAAGCTTTGGCAAAAGAACTAGAAGCTTTGAAAGGAAAAGGCGTCGATACTTCAAAGCTCGAAGAGTTCGCAAAGAGAGCAGAAGAAGCACAAAAGAAAGCTGAAGCTGACAGAAAAGCTGCAGAAGAAGCTGCAAAGAAAGCTGAAGCTGACAGAAAAGCTGCAGAAGAAGCTGCTAAAAAAGCAGGCGTGAAAGTTCCAGGCCCAGGCAGCTACGACGAACCAAAGAAATAAATTTTTTATTTTTCAATTAATATTTAATAAAAAAGGTAAACCATGAAAACAACAAGAACATTACCATTCATTTCTCTGCTTTTGATAGCAAGCATGTTTCTAGCACCACTGATATTTGCATTCGATGGAGGCTCATTCGGCGGATTTGATTCCGGAGCGTCATTTGGCGGCAGTTTTGGAGGATTTGATTCCGGAGCAGCATTTGGCGGCAGTTTTGGAGGATTTGATTCCGGAGCAGCATTTGGGGGCTCATTCGGCGGAACAGACTCAGGAGCACCATTCGGAGGCTCATCCGAGAGCACTGGCGAAAGCACATCAGGAGGCACAAGCGGAACCTCAGGCGGAACTGGAGGAAGTTTTGACAACCCACCAGGATTCGACCCAACACCATTCCCACCAGGAGGGCCAACACCACCAGGAGACGCGCCATTCCCAGACAACGCAGCAGCAATATGGCAAGATCTACCAGACAAAACAATCTATCAAGGCAGCTCATCCGGAACACTAATACAAGAAAACGTCTTTGAAAAATGCACAGACCCAGATGACGACTTACTATACTTTACAATTGCAAGCACATCACCAAACTTTGAATTATTCTTTACATTTGACGACCTAAGAATATTCGGCCTAGACCCTCTATTCATAGGAACAGAAACAGTCACATTAACCTGCAACGGAGTGCCAGAAAGCTTCCTATTGCACGTCGTACCAAAAACACCAGGACCAAAAGACGGAGATGACGGCGACGGTGAAGGAGACGGCTTAAGCGTGCACATCGGCACAATAAGAATAACAAACGCAGATGATGCAACAGCAGGAGACTTAGTCCCAGTAATAATATCATTCAAAAACAACGGTGACAGAGAACTGGAAAACCTAAAAGCAACAGTCATAATCCAAGAGCTAGGCGTACGCGCAAGCATCGGGCCATTAGACGTTGCAGTAGGAAAAACAGTCAGCAGAACAATCTACGCAGACCTGCCGGAAGACGTGCAGCCAGGCGAATATGACGTCGGAATCTTCGTAAACAGCGGCTCACTGCACCGCGCAAAGTACAGATACGTCGACGTAATAGCGTAGAAAGGTTTATATACTAGTTGTCATCTATCAGTGGTGATAGAGTAAGACTACTCTGGAATAGAAAAACTTTAATAGCGGGGCGATGTCCTGCATCACATTGGGGGTAAAAAATGAAATCAATTCACGCAATCGTCGCATTGGCACTATTCTTAACAGTCATAAGTTCAGTCGCAGCACTACCAATAGTTTTGGAAGAAGTAGAAATAGATGACACAGTTCTAGAAGAAAACGCTGTAAACAGACTATCACTTGAGCGCGGAACAGACTACGAAGTGCGCGTGAAATTCACACCAACACAAGACATAGAAGATGCAGAAGTCAGGATTTTTGTTTCAGGATACGAATACAGCGACATTGATGATATCGAAGACAAAACAGCAGTATTTGATGCAGACGCAAACGTAACATACGTAAAGAAATTGAACATAAACATACCAGATGATGTTGACGAAGACGACTACAAGCTTCGTGTAATAATTTCTGACAGATTCAGCGACGAAAGAGTTGCAGTATACAATTTGAAACTAGACGTTCCAAGAAACGCACTCTCAGTTGAAGATGTAATATTCAGCCCAAGCAATGCAGTACGCGCAGGAAGCGCACTATTGACCACAGTACGCATTGAAAACAAGGGAGAAAAAACACAAGATGACGTCAGAGTCACAGTAAGCATCCCAGGACTAGGAGTCAGCGCAACAGAATACATCGACGAAATAGAAGACGGCGATGAAGAAGAAGAAACAGAAGAAATATTCCTCAGAGTACCAAAATGCGCAAAAGCAGGAAACTATGATGTAATTGTAGAAGTAGACTTCTCACAAAAGCACAGAAAAATATCAGAAAAGCGCACAATCGCAGTACTTGAAGACGACACCTGCAATGAAAATGATGCACCTCAGACCACAATAACACTGGGCAACCAGATGCAAAACGCGGAAGCAGGCCAAACAGCAATCTTCCCAATAACAGTTACAAACGCAGGAAAAACAAGCAAGACATTCATCGTCACAGTACCAAGCTCAGACTGGGCATCTGTAACAATAACGCCAACAAGCACACTAGTAGTGCCATCAGGACAAACACAAACAGTCTTTGTAAACGTACAAGTCGGCGAAGACACGCCAGCAGGCGCACACTCACTGACAGCAACAGTCAGCTCAGGCGATCACACGCAAGAACTAACACTGACGACAACCGTGCTTCAGGAGAAATCAGGAGCTAGAGGCGTATTTGAGGTAATACTCATCGTCCTTGTAGTACTTCTTGTAATCCTCGGCATAGTTATCGGCATTGCACACTTGCGCAACAAGGAACAATCCGAAACTTACTACTAAGTTCCTTAAAATTGGGGAGACTATGCGGAGAACAATTGTTTTACTATTATTCATTGCACTTCTTTTACCAAGCGTTAGCGCCCAAGAATTCTTAGCATTCGGAGACACATCAATAACAGTACAGCCATGCAACAGCGCAACAGGCAACGTAACAATACAAAACACAGCACAAGAACAAACAACATACTCCTTAAGCGTTGACGGCACAGGAAGCGACTACGTCACATTCTCAACACTCGCCTTTGTTCTTGACTCAGGACAAGCAACAACAATAAACACGTTCTACAAAATCCCCTGCGACGTAAGACCAGGAGAATACCCAGTAACAATATACTTCAGCGACGGAGAACTAGAACTAGAACTGCCTCAGGCAATAAGCGTCAAAATACCAGATAACATAAACATAACAACAACACAAACAAGCGCAGTAATCGCGCCATGCGACACAGCAGCATACACGATTGATTTGCACAACACAGCAGGATTCACAGAAATATACACAATATCAGCATCAGGGCATCCAAATGTGCACGTCAGCGAAAAACAAGCAGTACTCGAAGCAGGACAGCACAAAAACATCATAATCAGCGTAACACCAGACGACTGCACACAATCAGGAATATTCCCGCTAACAGCAGAATTTGACACAGAAAAATCACAACAGCACAAAGAACAAGTACTAGAATTCATAATCAAAGCAACAGACATACCAGTACTAGCAGAAGGAGTCAACAAAATAAGAACAGACTACGTTGACAGCACAGCCGAGCTAACAATAGAAAACACGGGCGACAGAGTAACACAATACGGCCTAACAATAGAAGGGGCAGACTGGGCAACAGTAATCCCAAACAGCGTGACTCTAAACCCAGGAGAAACCAAAACACTCGCACTAAGACTCGCACCAACAAAAGACGTGCCAAAAGGAACGTATCAATTATCATTCGTTGCAACAGTAGAACAAACAGGAATCAGATACAGCAAAGACCTCACAATAAACCTAAAACCAACAACCATAGTTGAAAGAAACCCGGCAATCGTACTCGCAATAGCAATAATAATACTCGCAGTTCTCGCAGGAGCATACTACTCAGTCAAATACTTCCGAAGCCCAGCGTTCAAAGAAACACTAAGACGCTGGAAAGAAAAACGCGAAATAGCAAGAAAAGCAAGAGCACAAAAACGCGCAGAACTCATAAAACGAAAACTAGAACAACAAAGAAAAGACGCTGAACGCAAGAAAGCAGAAGCAGAAAGAAAACAAGCGGAAAAAGACAGAATAACGAAACAATTGCAAAGACAAGTAGAAAAAGACTTCAAAAAAGAATACCACATCGTGGCCAAAAAAGACCTAATACTCGGCCACAGCAAAAAAAGCGTGCTCAAAAGCATAGCAATCGCACTCGGAATAGCCGTACTCATCCTAATAATAGCCGCGTGGGCATTAATCGCTCCAAACTTCGCATACGTAATACTAGGACTAGTAATACTCGGAGTAATCCTGCTTGCAAAAATCGCAGCAAGAAACAAAATAATCAGAGCACAATGGAAAACAGTACTGGCAAAACAAACAATCAACCTGCACTGCTGGAAAAAAGGACTCTCACTGCTCGGAATAACAGCAGAAGACCCAATAAAACAACTCAAACTAATCGTCAAGAAAATAAAGGCACGAGCACAACCATCGCCAGCCGTTTACCAAACATTCCTGCTTAAAACAAACGCGCCAGAAGACGCACTATCATGCAAAGCAACATTCACAATATCAAAACGCTGGATGGCGCGCAAGAACATTGATGCGGCAGACGTCAAGCTAGCAAGATACACAAACCAAAACTGGAGCACAATATCACTAAAGAAAACAGGCGAAAGCAAAACAGCAGTACACTACACGGCAGAACTAAACAAAACAGGAACGTACAGCATCTACGCGCGCCCAGGAAAACAACAATCAAACAAATCACGCAAGCTCATATGGGGAATAATCGGAATAGCACTAATCGCAGCAATAGCAGTAGTGCTGTCACCACAGCCAAACCTGATAGCAAAAGGAATACCATCCCAACAATGGCAGCAGGATTTGGTGCATAAAATAGACTTGGGCGAATACTTCAACGACCCAGACGGCGACAAACTAAACTACACGGCAACAGAAACAAAACACATCACAATAGACATCTCAGGAAGCACGGCTTTCATGACACCAGAAACAGGCTGGACAGGAGAAGAAAGAGTACGCTTCATAGCAAGCGACAACAAAGGCGGACAAGTAGCAAGCAACACAGTGCCATTACGAGTACAAAAAATGCTAATACCGCAAAAAATACAGCCTTACATCGCAATCCTGCTGTCAATAATCACGATAATTCTCTTAATCTGGACAGTACGCGTACAAACATCAAAGAACTCTCGCTGACTTCGCTGTGCTCGTCATCGAATACTTTTATTCGCCCTTGCTCATAAAAGAAGCGATAATTGGTACAACATACCAATAGCGAACAACAAAATCAACGCGCCATAACCAAGCCAGTTCATTCTAACACTAAACTCAGGCTTACGTTCAGAACGCCTTCTGGCCCTAGCGTGCATCAAAACAATCGTAATACCCGCAATACCACCAGCAAAAGTGCCGGCAACCTCCAAAGTCCTAACAAAAGACTCAACACCAACAAACAATATGACTGCAGGAATAGCCAGTGCCAACGCCCAAGCCTCAGCCCTAGGCAGCCTGAAATCCAAATGATACGCCTGCATTAAAGCATAACCCAAAGCAAAAAAAGAAGTTGACATTGCACCAATCGCAAACACGTGCAACAAAGCAAACACGACACCCCCTAGCTTAGCCGCAACACCTACAGTTGCCACTTCCGTTGTAAACGCTCCAGTCACGCCAATAACTGCGGCAGTGAACAAAGCATAAACCAAAATAGGAATAAGCGAGCCAAAAACAATTGCATGCTTAGTCAATAACTTGCACTTTTTCATCTCTTCCCTCATCTCCGGAACAGCAGCAGTGCCAGTAAAAGCGAACAAAATAACACCATAAGGAATCAAAATCCTTGCCCAAGAAAACCCAAACCAGTTTCCAAGCTCAAATGATGGAGCAGAGAATAAAACAGCAGCAATAACAGCGAACAACGCAAGCATTGAAAGCCCGATCACAAGCTCAAAACGCACCAAGAACTTCAAGCCACCAAAAATCATTCCGGCCATCAGCAAATAAAACAAAACAGCCCACAACCAGCGATAACCGCCAAAAATCATTGACAAACTCTCACTCACGCCAATAGTATAAGCCACCAAAGCACCATACACTCCAATAACCATGCTGGCCATCATCCAAAACTTGCCAGCCCTGCCCAAATACTTCTCAGCATAGCCAACAAGCTGGTGGCAAGAATTCGTGCGCAAAGTAATCTCTCCCAACAATAAATGAATAAACAAAACAGCAACACCCAAAACAGCCAGAACCAGCATGCCAGTCCAAAAGCCAGAACGAACAACAACGTAAGGAATGCCAAAAATACCAGCGCCAATAATACAGCCCATCAGCGTGGCAACACCTTCATAAAACGCTCTAGGAAGTTTCATCATTACCTCTTTTTAGTTTAAATATGGACGAAACGTTTAAATAAGCTCCGTTCAGAAAAAACACTTAAGGGGATATCGATGAACAGGTTCATCGGAATCCCCTCGTAAACTCGGGGAGATAGTTTAACCTGGCTAGAATTGGCGGCTCCAACCCGCTAGATCTGGGTTCAAATCCCAGCCTCCCCATTTTTTCTTATTTTAGAATATGCACAACGTCTCCTAACTGTGTGCCACTCTTCCAAATAGCGCCTGCTGGAAGCTCTAAAAGAAACATAAACGGCCTCCTAGGAGAATAACTATCCCATGGCTCAAACTCAGGGCGCAATTCAACAACTTCCCAGCTCTCATCCAAAAAGACCAAGTCAATATTATCACGGCAAAACCAAGAATGCAATCTTACAGTCTGTTCTTTTGGGAAAGCAAAAAGCAAAGGAACAACTTCCTTACGAAACATCATGCCCTTAGTCTGCTGCCAATAAGTCTTACACTCCTCAAAAGAATGCGCAAGTACACTATCCTTTGTTCTATTGATGATGGACATTATAAGTATTTAACAATCTTGTCACGGGCGAGCTTAAGAAAATCAAGCCTTCTTGCACGAGGACCCTGAACTCTTGAATTCGTGCCCTCGCGCGCATGCATGTCCTTTTCCAAAAAAGACTGCAACTCCTTAATCTCCGCATTTAATACACTCTTCAACTGAGTAGAAGTCGTAATCTTATTCTCAGAAACCCATTTCAAAAAAGATTGAAACTCCGTAGTTTCGCTCACATAAGAAGGCGTCTTACTTTTCAAATCCTCTTTTATAGTCATACATTAACCACTAACTCAACGTCTTAAAAACCTTTCCAATTTAGCCAACGGCCAAGCATTGATAACATCCTTGACTTCCGCCCAGCCCCTTCTTGCCTGAGCAATGCCTAATTCCATAAAACGCAAATGGTCAACAGCATGGCTATCAGTATCAATAGAAATCTTACAGCCAATTTCAACCGCCTTTCTAACGTGCAAGTCCTTCAAATCAAGCCTTGAAGGATAAGAATCAACTTCCAAAGCAATGCCCCGTTCCTTTGCAACCTCTGCCACTTTCTCAAAATCAAAATCATAAGGCTCGCGCTGGCCAATAAGCCTGCCAGTAGGATGCACAAACACATTAACGTAAGGATTCTCAAAAGCCTTCAAAATACGCCGTGTCATATCTTGCCTAGAAGACTTAAACCTCGAATGAATCGCAGCAATAACAATGTCCAGCTCTTTCAGATATTTGTTGTCATAGTCCAAAGAGCCGTCAGCAAGAATATCAACCTCAGAACCCTTCAAAATACGCATCCTGAAACTCTTCTGCAAGCTATCAAGCTCTTTCAAATACTTCACCAAACGCTTTTCGTCCATTCCGTTCGCAATACGCTCGCTCTTAGAATGATCAGTCATAGCAATATACTTGTAACCCCTCTGCTGGGCGGCCCTTGCCATCTCCTCAATAGAATGCAAGCCATCACTCCACTTGCTATGCATGTGCAAGTCACCCTTCATAGCATCATAAGGAATAACGTCCGGAAGCTTATGCTTAAGTGCGACCTGAATCTCTCCAAGATTCTCCCTCAACTCAGGAGCAATAACAGGCAAGCCAAGCTTTTGGTAAACTTCTTTCTCAGTCCTGCCACAAACATACCTGTCTTTTCTGGTAAACAAGCCATACTCGGAAAGCTTGAGACCTTTCTTAATTGCCATCTGCCTCAGCGCAACATTATGGTCAGTGCTACCAGTAAAATACTGCATTGCAGCACCAAAAGACTTCTCCTCAAGAACACGCACGTCAGCCTGCAAGCCGTCCTTCAAGATGACAGTGCTTTTAGTCGGGCCTTTTGCCAAAACAGTCTGCACTTCAGGCATTTTCGTAAAAAATTCCATAACTTTCGCAGGCTTACTACTAATAACAAGAATGTCAATATCACCAACAGTCTCCTTCATACGGCGCAAACTGCCAGCAGGTTCTGCACGCTTAACACCATCAATTCTTGACAGTATTTCAGCAAGCTCTCTGGCTAAAGGCAACGCAAGGCCAAGAAGTTTTCTCTCAGCACCCTGCTTAACAATACCGAGACCTCTTAGAATATCCTGTTCGCTCTTCGCGCCAAAACCCTCAAGTTTCCTCAACTTCCCAGCCTTTGCAGCACGCTCCAACTCACCCATGCTTTTAATGTGCAACTTTTTGTAAAGTTTCATAACTTTTTTAGGACCAAGACCAGGAACGTGCATCATCTCCTCAACACCTTTAGGAATCAGCTTCACGATCTGATTGAACTCCTTCATCCTGCCAGTCTTCAAAAACTCCTCAATCTTCAAAGCAAGACCTTGTCCAACACCAGGAATCTCCATCAACGCCTTAACACCACCAGAAGAATAAATCCTCTCAACAGGCTCGCTCAAAGTCTCCAAAGCACGAGCAGCTTTCCTATAAGCGTTGGGCTTCCAATCTACGCCCTTCATCTCCAAGACGTCAGCCATCTCGAAAAACATTTCTGCGATTTCCCTATTCTTTGACATTCAAAAACGCCTCTGCCTTTTTCAAAACATTCTTCGCATTATCATAAGTCAACTTAACCACTGCCTCCTTAAATGGAAGCCAAATAAAACCCTTGTGCTCGTGAGAGAGAGTTACTTTTTCAGTCTTCGTTCTTGCAACGAAAAACACGACCTCTTTTACAATGGTTTTCCCCTCTTTCTTGAAAAAATACCTGATTCCATCACTAAAACCAGGCAGGACTTCAGCATCAACAATCCCTGTTTCTTCCTTAAGCTCGCGCAATGCAGCCTGCACATCACTCTCGCCCTTCTCAACATGACCCTTAGGAAAATCCCAATGCCCTGCCTCGTAATGAAGCAACAAATACCTGCCGTCATTAAAGACAACAACACCAGCACTCTTTTCCTGCATACGCCAAAAAGCATATTTCAATATTTAAACACTTGTACAATCAAAGCAAACTCTGAGGAGTTTGCGAGGCCGGAAAAACGCTCAAAACTATATATTAGAGGCGCGTTTTTTCAACAAAGCTTAAATAGACTATATCTGGAGCTAAGAATATGAAGTATGCATCATTGCTCATTGCTGTATTATTAATTCTAGCTGCCTGTGCTCAACCTGAAGAGAAAAAAGAAAGCGAAGCAGACAAGCTTGCAGACCAGCTAAAAGAACAAACAACAGAACCAGAAGTAACAGAAACAATAGAACAACCAGCGCAACAGGAAGAAACTCCAGAAATAATAGAGATACCAGAAGACGCAACAGAAGAAACAACATCACCAGCACAAGAAAGAACAAGCATGTATAAGTTCCTAGACAAATTCGCAAAAGTAACAGGATACGAGTTCAAAAACAAAGCAAACCACTATTATGTGAAAGGCACAACGTATAAAATAATCCTGGGCAGCGCAAAAATAGAAAAAGGCGTGAAATTCGGAGAAATAACAAAAAGCCTATTCTATTATGATACTGTATACGTTGACAGGGCGACAAAAACAGCCATAGCATACTGCGAAGGCCACACGAGCCAAATAAACACACAATGCAATCAGCTAGAACTATACGACCTTGCATACCCAGTAACATACGCTGACTACAGCATACTATTGCCAGAAGACTGGCTGCTCACATACCTAGACAAAGAACCAACACTTATGGAAACAAACAAATACTACATAGAAGGAAGAGCCACAGTCTTTGTCAAAATAGACGACGACCCAGACGTGGAACTAAGCATTGACCCAGGAACAGGATTAGTTCTTAGAGCTGACAGAAAGAATGGAGACCAAATACTGGCACGCTACGAATACTCAAAGCTTTCAGCAAACACTGTAAGAGATGTCGATGTAAGGCACAGAAGCAGAAGCGAAATACCAAGCGAAGAAACATTTTATAAGTAAATCTTCACACTAATTCTACGTGGACAGCCTGAAAATAATCGCACAAGAAGTCAACCAGTGCAAAAAATGCCCGCTTTACAAAAAGGCAGAGCACGGCGTGCCAGGAGAAGGACCAACTAACGCAAAAATATTCTTTATAGGACAAGCACCTGGAGCACAAGAAGACAAAACAGGACATCCCTTCGTGGGAAGATCCGGCAAATTCCTGACAAAAATGATGGAAGAAATTGGACTGCGCAGAGATGAAGTATTCATAACGAGCACAGCCAAACACTTCCCGCCAAAAAACAGGGCGCCAACAGAAAAAGAAATACACGCGTGCAGACCATACCTGCTCAGGCAACTGAGAATAATAAAGCCTGAAATCGTGGTTCTGCTGGGCAGAACAGCAGAATGCATCAAACCATATCTTACAGCAAAACACATTATTTCTACAGTACATCCATCAGCCGCAATGAGGTTCACAAAAATGAGAATACGAATGGAAAAAGACTTTCAACAATTAAAACACCTTCTATAAGGCCACCACAAAGCTTTTATAGCAAGTTCTGCTAAAAAAGCATTATGCATAAAGATGAATTCGACAGGGATATGCAGGAATACCTGCGCGCAAGAAAAAAAGCAGGCTTTGACATAAAAGGACTCATAGAAAAACTGTTTCCAAAAAAGCAGCCATCTCCCCACGTCGACCTTCCAGAAGAAGTAGAAGTTTATCACGAGGAATCACAAAAGCCAGCAAGAAAAGAAACAGTTCTTACAAAATTCTTCAAAAAAGAAGAACCAGCAAATGAAGCACTCCTGCGAGAACAAATGCGCGCAGACGATGCACTAAACGACATGAAAGAAGTATCCAAAATCGCATTATCAGCCGTCAAACAACTCCAAGACGAACAGTTACGCGAGTTCAAACAATCACCAGACTTTGAAAGACTGAAAACAATACTGAAAAAGCACGATTTAATCAAATAATCTAACAAACTCATCCTCGAACAACTGCGCGAGCTCAGAATCACGAATAATAATTATGTTCTCGTCATTCTTTTCATTCGCATTCCTTGAAGGATTATAACTGCCAGTGATTACAATTTCTCCGTCAACAATGAAAACTTTATGATGAACCTTATTAATTTTTGAAATCTCTTTCAACTTGTCATACTCACTATACTTATCCTTTCGCGGGTCAAAAACACCCCTGACTTCAACACCCTGCTCTGTTTTTTCCAACAACAAATCACCAATAGCATCATCCGTGAAAGAAAAAGTCATAAAGTGAATTGACTTGTCAGCTGACTTCAAAACATCAAGCACATGAGTCTGACAATTATCCTCCGGACAAAAGTAAGCCTCGAACAGCCTGCCGTTCAATTTGACAAGCCCAACATCAGAATCACCACCATGAAAAACACCACTTGCAAGCTCATCAAATTCTGCCCTGTACGCATTTGCCAAAGTCCTGCTTTGCACAAAAATCACATTGTTCGGAATAGACATTTCCTGCGAAGGATTCCAAGAGCCAGTCCAGACAAACTCACCATCAATCACGCAAAACTTGTTGTGCATCAAGCCAGAGCCAAACTCTTTAACAGCGCCAGGCAAAACATGCTCCTCATCAACAACCAATTTGGCGCTTTTCCCATCAAGAATATCAAAAAAATCGTTATTCGCATGGTATATTGCACAATAAAGAGACTCTGCACTGCTGGTTTTTTCAGCAAAAACCTCTTTGCAATCAACTTGATCGCAGAAAAAAGCTTCAACACTGCCAGTTTCTTCGGGTATTGCAGAACTGCAAGAAGCTAGCAAAAACAGTAAAAACGCATATCTGAATCCCATAGGCGCCTTTATAAACCCCTCCTCTATAATCCTTGTGTTGCTACTTTCAAGTAGTCGAAAATAGAAAGATTTAAATATCTCTTATACTATACTAGAGTAGTAACAGGGGGTGTAAGAGAGGATTAACCATTCTTATGCCGATTTTCATTATCACCTCTTTTTCCCTCGCAGGCGTCGCTCACGCGGCGCTTGCAGGGTTTAAAATCACATTCTAGAAGAAAAACTAAGGAAAATCGTAAAAGTCTTTTCGCTTTCTAGGCCTTGTAAACAGCCAAATAATCAAAGCACCAACAATGAAGCCAACAACGAAAATAATCATTCCAGGAGGAACTGGGTGCCTTTCAGGGCGCGCTTCCGGCAATACTTCCTTTTTTTCCTTGAAATAAATATCCAAGTTTGCCAACTCCAAAGCATACTCGGTAAACAACAAAGAAGAAACCCTGTCAAAATCCCTTAAGGACTTAGCATACTCATAATAGCTATAAGCAATAATCGGGAAAACATTCTTGCGCTGAGCCTTAATCAAAGCCTGCTTGGCCACATCAATCTTCAAATCAATAACCTCATCAAATCTATCTTCTTCAACACCCATCAAGCTCAGCAAAACATCAGCCTCAGCCTTTGCCTTAGAAGCACCATACAAGCACATAATGTACTTTTCATCATTCAACAAGTCATACGCCTCATTGATGTCGTCTCTGGTAGCATCCAAAGCTTCCGGAATAACACTCTTAACATAATTATAACGCTCTTCTGCCTCAGAAATTTTCGCAATACAAACAGACTTAAGACTGTTGAGGTCAACGACAAGCCCCTGCTCCTGGCCATCAAAGAAACGAGCCCATGTAACACCAGAAAACAAGCGCTCCTCAGCAAAACCAACATCTCCAGCATCAAAAGACTCATTCTTATTGAATTTTTCAGACAAATCTCCCAAAATGTCCTCGGCTTCGTCAACACGCTCAAGAACAGCCATAAACGTCTGAACATCACCAAGATTGCTAATGTTCTTGCTTTCAAACTCCTTTCTTATATCCTTAGCTTCCTTCTTCAATAATCCGACCTTCTTAACAAGCTCTTCCTTTGAAAGATTCATCTCCTCATACCAAGCACGCTTGTACTCAACATTGGCGCGGAAACAATAGGAGGCAGCAGCATAATATGCGCCCTGCGCCTGATCACGGACGGAACGCTCAGTGAAATTCTTAACATCAGTCAAATTAGCTTTAATCGGCTTTGATAAATAATCAGCAGTACGCATGCACAAATCATCAGACACTTCCTTCATGATGCGCTGATACCTGTCCTGAATTTGCAAAGACTCATTAATAGAAACCTGAGGAACACCCAGAGCAAGCTCCAAAACCTCGCCCAATGTTGAAACTTCCACGACAGTCAAACTGAGATTCTTTCCAAACGCAATAAGGTCAATAGTAGAATTGTCCTCTTCCTTAGCATTACTAGTACCGGCAGGCAAGAAAACAGTCTTAATGCTGTTGTTCGCAGCAGCCATCACTTTATACTTCAAGCCACCAACAGGACCAATAATGCCCCCACTGTTAATAGTGCCAGTCATAGCAAACTCATTAGGAACTGTTTTGTTCAACAACAAAGCAGAAGTCAACACTGAAGCAGCACCGCCAGCACTAGGTCCGCCAACAATACCAGGCAAAGCCTTAATCGTATACAAGAAATCATACTTAGAACAATCCAGCTCGAGTTGTTTGCAAGCAATCTGCTGTGCAAAACGCAAAGAAGCCTGAGTGGCAACCTTAGTCATGGGATAAGTTTCAAGAAAAACACGCTCGCTTCCAGGACGCAATTCCAAATGCAAACTCGCAACAGTACCGGACTTTCCATTATCGTCCTCCATCAAAGCGAGCAGAGTAATATTACCAGAAGCAATAATATCCTGAGCAATAACAGAAGTAGACATCAATAATAGCAAAATCAGCCATTTCATACTTTAAAGCCCTCTCTTTTTCATTTAACTATTTTTCTGCCTTACTCTCTTTCTGCTCATTATCCTTATTCGGATTAGGAATCCTCTCAATATTCCTGCACTTAGGAAAACGATTGCAAGCCAAAAAGCCGCCATAAATGCTCTTACGCACGACCATCTTGCCCTCACCGCACTTCTTGCACGGCTTTTCAACAGAAGCAGGAACAGCCTTGCTCGGACAATCCAGATTAATACAAACTTCCTGAGGACGTTTGCCCTTACGAATCATCTTAACAATAGGGAACTGGCAGTGCTGGCAAATGCCAGGAGTCACTTCAACAAGCCCTGAAGCCGGAAGCTTGAAAGTCGTCTTGCACTCTGGATACTTATCACAAGCAATAAACCTGCCAAACTTGCCAAAACGCAAAATCAAAGTACCGTCTTTGCAAGCATGGCACTTGCCGACGTGAGTCATCGTGGCCTTGGTCTCGCCAAAAGTCTTCTTCAACTCCTCGCCAATAACCTGCTCCTTAGACTTAAACTCAGCAAGCATCTTAGTCAAAACACCCTTGGCCTCTTCCAAAATCTGATCACGATGCTTCTTGCCCTCACGAATAGACTCCATATCAAGCTCAAAATGCCTTGTCAACTCCTCATCAAGAATACCAGGAGAATACTTCTCAAGAATAACAATCGTTTCCATGCCGAGCTGAGTCACAGTAATAGCCTCGCCAGTAACATAATTTCTCTTCCTTAAAGTTTCAACAATTTCAGCACGCGTAGACTTAGTACCAAGATTTCTCTTTTCCAGTTCGCGGATAAGACTTGCAGGAGTGTATCTCTTAGGAGGCTTGGTCTCCTCATCATGCAAGATGATATCCTTTAGAGAAACCTCATCACCATCAGACATCTTAGGAAGCTCTTCCTCCTCAAGCTTAACATAAGGAGCATAAAACACGTGCCAGTTCTTCTCAACAGTACGAGTGCCCTTAGCAACAAAAATTTCTCCAGTAACATCAACCTTTGCAACAACAGTCTCACGCACAGCAGGAGTGCCAAAAGTAGCGAAAAACCTCTTCACAACAATATCATAAACCTTCGCCTGCCTTCCCTCCAACTCCTTAGGCGCAATGCCAGTCGGGAAAATAGCCGGGTGAGCAGGGTCAACCTTCTTGCCATCGTTGGGCGTCAACTTGTCCTTTTTCAAAAGCAGGGCAGCAAGCTCCTTGTAATCAGACTGCTTTGCAAGCTCTTTGATAATCTTATGATAACCAATGCTGGGAGGCAACTGCTGAGAACTCGTACGAGGATAAGAAATCCAACCGTTGGTATACAATTCTTGGGCGATTTCTAAAGTAACCTTAGGATTAATACCAAAACAACGATAAGCTTCAGTCTGCAAACTCGTCAAATCAAAAGGCATAGGAGGATTCTGATTAAACTGGCCCTTCTTAACTTCCGCAACCTTTCCCTTCTTTTTATCCTGAACTTTGTCCATGACTGCAGAAGCCTTGTCCTTTTCCCAAAACTTGTCAGCCTCGTGCCAAGCAACAAAAGCGCCATCCTTAACTTTAGCCTGAAGTTCAATCTGCCAGAAAGGAACAGGCTTAAACGCAGAAATCTCACGCTCCCTATCAGCAACAATCTTCAACGCAGGACCCTGAACACGACCAGTACTCAAAATCTTAAACATGCCAGCATTCTTGATAGCGCTGGTCAAAGCTCTCGATAAGTTAATGCCATAAAAATAGTCCAAGAAATGCCTCGTCTCACCAGCCTCAGCCTGACCCCAATCAAGATGAGCAGAAGCCTTCTCGTAAGCCTCAACCAAGTCCTCCTTTGTCAAAGTGGAAAACTTCATCCTTCTAGCGTCATTCCTGTTGCAAACAAAACGCACGATGTTCAACCCAATAACTTCACCCTCAACATCGTAGTCAGTTGCAACAGAAACACTATCAGCATCCTTGGCAATCTTCTTCAAAGCATCAAGATACTTCTTCGTAAAAGCAGCGCCCTTGTTGATAGCATGCGTAGGCACCCACTCGATATCAAAAGTCGGATAAGCAAAACCCTTAGACTTCTTTTTTTCAGCCAGACCAAACAAGTGACCAACAGCACAGCCAACAACAATCTCCTTCTTGCCATGCTTCAGCTCGTAATAAGGAACACCCTTGATGTCCTTCTTAACCGGCTTGCCATCAGCCAAAGCCTCAGCTACACGCTTACTCGCATTCGGCTTCTCAGTAATAATAAGCTCGTACATTTGCCTAGCAGACTTCAGAACTCCTTTAAATAGCCTTCGCTACTATATTATAGTTGGATGCGCACTTCGAGAGTAATTAATATATACTAACAAAACGTCATTTAAACAAAAAAGGGGCATGAAACTAGAAAACGTACAAAGAATAACCCACGTAATCAGGGTACTAGCCAAACACGGACTAGGCGGAATTCTAAGCAAATACGGGTTTGCATGGTATTTGCCAATCTTCAAAAGAGGAACAACAGAGCTACCAACAGATCTTCCCAGAAGATTACGACTGGCAATGGAAGAACTAGGCGGAGCATACATCAAATTAGGACAACTACTAAGCCTAAGACCAGACCTAGTACCACAAGAATACTGCGATGAATTCTCAAAATTACTTGACGAAGTACCGTCCGAAACAATCGGCGCAGTAGAACAAGTCATCAGCGCAGAATTCAACAAGCCAGTCAACAGTATATTTACGCACATTGATCCAAGACCACTAGGCAGCGCGAGCGTAGCACAAGTACACAAAGCCAGACTAAAAAACGGCAAAGCAGTCGCTGTAAAAGTACAGCGCCCGGACATTTCTAAAAAATTCAAAGCAGACGTAGACATAATCCGCTACATAGCACAAAAATTGCAGAAGCACTTACACAACACCATCAACATAACACAAATTATAGATGAATTCGAACAATACACAAAAAAAGAATTAAACTTCACAGTCGAAGCAAGACACATGGACGAAATATACGCCGCTCCATCAAAATCAATTGTCGTCCCAAAAGTATTCTGGGCATACACAACAGAAAAAGTACTAACAATGGAATATTTGGACGGAGTAAAACTCTCGGAAATAAAGAAAACGGAAAAAATCTATACGGCCAAAGTACTTGTTGACGCGTTCATAGACCAAATCTTCAAAGAAGGAACATTCCACGCAGATATACACCCCGGAAATGTATTGCTTCTCAAAAACGGAAAAATAGGACTCCTCGACTTCGGAATAGTAGGACATTTAGACAAAAAAACACGAGAACTAGGGCTAAAACTCTACCTCTCAATACTCGAAAGAGACTCAGAACACATAGCAGAAACACTCTTAGAGTATGGAGAATCATCAAGCAAAACGAACACTCTGGCATTCAAAAGCGCAGTACAAGAACTGCTAACAAACTGGTGGGATACAAACCCAGAAAAAAGAAGGGTAACACACCTAATGCACCAGCTCTTTGTGCTTTGCCCAAAATATCACCTGCAATTACCACGAGATACAATATTGCTGGGCAAAGGAATGATGACAACAGAATCAACAGCCAGACAAATAGACCCGCAGTTCAACTTTGTAAACTACTCACAACCAAAAATAGCACAACTGCTAAAACAACAAAAAGCGCCAAGAAAATTACTGCAAAGATTCACACAACGCTCAAAACTATTCGCAGAAGCACTCTCAACACTCCCAACAAAAGTCATCGGAGCGCTGGACGCAGTAGAGAAAGGAAAAATAGAATTCCAAATAGACGACAAAAACTTCAGGCATTTAGGAAAAGACATCAACTTGTCAAGCAACAGACTAAGCTTCTCACTAGTATCAGCAGCGCTAATAATGGCAGGAGCGCTAATGGTAGAAATAGGGCCAAAAATAGGAACGTACAGCATCATCAGCCTGATAAGCCTCACATTCGCAAGCTTCTTCATAATAATGCTGTTCATATCAATAGCAAGAGAAGGCAGTCCAAAACACGACCCTCATAACATTTAAATATAGATTACACAATACACAACACAATGGCAAAAAGAGTTAGAAAAGCGGTGAAGAAAGGAGCACAATTTGCAATAGCAGCAAAAAGAAGACTAGAAACAGAGCTAAAAGCACTCATGAAAGCAGGAATGATGAGCAAGCCAGAATCCAAGAAGATAACGAAAGCATTCATCGCTGAAATGCAAGCAGAAAAAAATAGAATATTCGCATTCGCAAAACAAGAACTCAGCAGAGGACTAGTCAAAGCCAAAAAAAGCGCAAAACCACTAGTCAAAAAAGCAGTAGCACGTTATAAAAAAGCACGAAGCAAACGGTAAATATTTAAAGCATTCTTGCCCCTTTACTAAGCCTGTCAAGAACCATCAGAGGTTACCAAGGATAGCGATGGTTCTTGAGCATGCTCGGAAACTCCGCCTAAAGGATGTTTCCGAGTGGAGTTTCCGACACATGAACGAACATTTCCAAAAAGTATTCCTCCAAGCAGACCCATTCACAAGCATACTTGGACAGGAACGAACAAAACACCAGATGAAAAGCGCCCTGCTAATGGACAGGCACTTAATCATACTAGGGCCACCAGGAATAGGCAAGACAACACTAGCCAAGAACGTAGCACAACTTCTACCCCAACTAACACTAAACGACTGCCAATACCACTGCAGTCCAGAAAACCCAATGTGCCCAGAATGCCAGACAAAGAAACAAAAAACAAAGAAAGTATCAGGAGAAGAACGCTTTATCAGACTGCAAGGAAGCCCAGACCTGACAGTTGAAGACCTTCTAGGCGACATAGACCCTGTCAAAGCACTGCAATTCGGGCCAACAAGCATACAAGCATTCACACCAGGAAAAATCTTCAAAGCAAACCAAGGAATATTGTTTTTCGATGAAGTAAACAGGTGCCCAGAAAAACTACAAAACGCACTATTACAAGTCCTTGAAGAAGGAAAAGCAACACTCGGCGCCTATACCGTGGAATTGCCAGCTAATTTCATATTCATAGGCACAATGAATCCTGAAGAAACAGCAGCAACAGAAAGACTATCTGATGTTTTTTTGGACAGATTTGACATAGTGCACATGAGCTATCCGGAAAGCCTTGACATAGAGAAACGAATAGTTTTAGAGAAAGGACAAAAACTTGCAGTCACATTCGAAGACGACCTGCTATCAATGGGAATACTATTTGTAAGAGTACTAAGAGAACACAAAAACATACTCAAAAAACCAAGCGTAAGAGCATCATTAGGAATATACGAAAGAGCACAAGCAAACGCCTTCCTAGCAAAAAGAAAAATAGTCACAGCAGAAGACGTGGCAGAAGCAATAATTTCAGTCCTAGCTCACAGAATAGAGCTTAAACCAAGCGTCAAATATTTGCAAAGCAACGAAGAGTTCATCAAAGAACAATTTGACGCATTCTCAGGGCAACACCCCGAGTTAACCGGTGGTGGTGGCCTTTGACATCGATCAAGAAGTAAAGGACATTTCTCAAGGCGAAAGCGCTGAAGGCAAACTGCACAAACAATACGTAGAAGACAAACTAATGAATTCTGTTTTAGCGTCAGACAAGAAAACAGTCGAGCACGCAGAAACAATACACGAGGCAACAAACAGAGGAATAGGCGCATTCACGCCAGACATGCTGTTCGCCAGCATGACAAAAAACTTCTCCATCGCAAAACAATTACTCGGCGAGAAGCTGATAAAACTTATCAGCGGGTACGACCCAAATTACATCGAGAAAAACCTGAAAATACCAGAGTTCAGAAGAGAACTCCAAAAAGCAATCTATGAAAACATTGAATCAATGAAAGACGACCAAATACTCGACAATGAAGGAATGATAACGAGCAAAGGAACAGAACTAAGCGCAATAGTTTTGGTTAAAGAACTTGACAAATTCGTCACAAAAGACAGAACAGGCGAAAAAGTCAACAAAAAAACCTCCCATTACGGAGAAAAAGCAGAAACAAGACCATACAAGCACGGCGACAGGTACAAAGACCTCAACATCAAACGAACAGTGCACATGGCAATACGCCGGCAGCACAAAAAAATCCATGCTCAAGACCTGATGACGTCACAAAGAGAAGGAAAAGGAAGAGTAACACTAATCTTTGCTTTGGACGCCTCAGCAAGCATGAAAGGCAAAAAACTAGACACGTGCAAAAAAGCAGGAATAGCACTGGCATATAATGCAATTCAGGACAAAGACGATGTAGGTCTTGTAGTATTTGGCAGCGAAATCAAAACATCAATACCACCAACACGAGACTTCTCGACATTGCTCAATGCCATGTCGTCAATCAAAGCCAGCAGGCAAACAGACTTCAAAGGAATGATAGCAAAAAGCGTAGAATTGTTCCCACCAACACATGAAACAAAGCACCTGATAATACTAACAGACGCACTGCCAACAGTAGGCAAAAAACCAGAAGAAGAAACACTACAAGCAGTTGCCATAGCAAAAGGAGCAGGCATAACTATATCTCTTATCGGCGTACAATTAGATGACGCCGGAGCCAAACTAGCAAAACAGATTACTAAACTCGGCGAAGGCAGATTTTCTTTAGTAAAAGACCTAGAAACAGTAGGACAAATAGTACTGGAAGACTATTATTCTGTAAGATAAGCAAGATTTAAATAACGAAAAGAGGATAAGAACTAGGAATGAAAAAAAGAGAATTTGATTTGGCGCTTCTTTACCTGTGGCCAATCATTGCTTCTCTGGTCACCCTTGCACTAAAAACAAATGTCTTCATTTCAATCATTATTTATATAGTTATTCCAGCAATCTTCTTATCCATCAGAAAACCTTCTCACATCATTAAAGCAGCTATATTCTCTTTGATTCTTGGCACGCCCCTCATAATTATGATTTACTATATAGGCCACGTGACAAACGCATGGCTAATGCCTTCTATGTTTCCGCTTGTCTTCAGATTCGTTAATATCGAAGTGATACTTTGGATTGTTTTCTGGATATACTTTACAGTTCTCTTTTACGAGACTTTTTTCGACAAGCACGTAAAAGTCAAACTTTGGCATCCTCATATGAAATATCTGATAATGCTCATGTTTTCACTTTTTTCGATATTTCTCCTGTTCCTCTATAGCGCCTCATCTCTTTTAGAAAGCATCCCCTATTCATATTTATTTATTGGAATAATGGTCGTGATCATTCCAACCTTACTTCTCCTTTTTAACTCACCTGCATTGCTCGTGAAATTTTTAAAGACACAGATTTATTTCTTTTACTTTAACCTCATCTATGAATTAAACGGCCTGGCTTTAGGATGGTGGACATTTCCAGGAACAGAGTTTATAGGCTGGATTTCAATATTCGGCCTTACGTTCCCGATTGAAGAATTACTTTTCTGGATAGTCATAGGAGCAATGGCGATACTCTCATATTACAAATTTTTTGATGACTGCTAAAACCCCGTACGCAGTTAAACCCACACCTTCTAAGCCGGTAGTTAATCACTCCCGCGTCATAACTCATCTTTAAATGCCCAATTTCTAACTGGCAACATATGGTCTTTGAACAACTGTACTCGGCAGAGTTTTTGCACGACCACCCATGGTATGGGTTTCTATTAGGAGTGGGGTACACAATACTCGGGCTGTTCATCGCAATAATGATATTCCCAAGCGACCCAGCACTAATCGCAATAGGAATAACATGCCTCTTCCTAATACCATCACTATCACAACTAACAGACAGCAACGAAATAAGCCAGAAAAAAACACCCACATTCAAAGAATACCTCCAAGAACAAATACCGCACACAAAAGTCTACGTTGCAATATTCTTCGGCATATTCTTCACATTCGCATTCTTCTCAATAATGCTGCCATCACTCGCAGCAGGACACCTGTTCAAAGTACAACTAGACGTGGTAGCAGGCAAAGCCGCAAGCTTCAGCATGCCATTATTCTGGGACTTATTCACGTGGAACTTACAAGTACTCGGAATGAGCTTTCTACTATCACTAATCGCAGGAAACGGAGCAATAATATTCATCGCATGGAACGCAAGCGTCTGGGGAACAGTCTTCGGCAACCTAGCAAAAGTAGCAGGAGCAGCAAGCACGGCCGACCCAATAATACTATTCATTCTAATAATACTCTCAGTCTTCCCGCACACGTTCATGGAAGGACTAAGCTACATGCTCTCAGCAATATCAGGAACAACACTATCAGACGGGCTAGTAAAACAAAGCATAACCTCACCAAACATGAAACTAATCTGGAAATACAATCTCTTACTACTAGCAATAGCCATAGGAGTCCTAGCAGTAGGAATGATAATAGAAACATACGTGCTAGGCAATTTTACAACGTACAGGACTATTATTCAGATAGCATTCCCGAGATGATTGATTTAGAATAATATTCTCAGCCATCACTCTCGCTCCGCTCGAAAACACTCCTCACAATGCAGGCTGAATTCCTTTCAAGCCTGCTTGTTCGTCGAATATCATAACGCTTAAAAAGAACAATACAAAAGACATAACCATGAAAATCCTGGCATTCACAGACCTGCACGCAAGCGTAACAGAATACAAAAAAATACAGGCCAAAATCAAAAAAGACAAGCCAGACTACATATTCTGCCTGGGAGACTTCACAGTATTCGAGCAAAACATCGAAGCAGTCATACGCAAGATAAGCGAACTAAAAAAACCAGTCTACATAATACACGGAAACCACGAAACAGACGTAATAGTAAAAAAACTGTGCAAAAGACACTCAAACATCAAATTCATACACCGCCAAATCATAAAACTAGGAGATTACACGGTAATAGCGCACGGCGGAGGCGGATTCTACGGCCAAGGAAAAATAGCAGGAGACAAAGACTTCGACAGATTTGTTGCAGAAAACAAAAAAAAGCTCAAAGGCAAGCTAATACTCCTAACACACGCGCCACCAGGATACACACAACTAGACTACCTAGACTGGCTGGACGACCACGTAGGATGCGCGAGCTACGGCGCGTTCATCAAAAAATACAAGCCAATACTGTCCTTATCAGGGCACCTGCACGAAAACTTCAGAGTCAAACAAAAAAAAGACAAAACAATAATCTGCAACCCCGGACCTGAAGGAATGGTCTTCACCCTATGAGCAAACGCATACTACTAATCAACGCGGCGCTCTGGGCAGCATACGACGGATTAACATCAATCTACCTTGTAGCATTCGCACTAGCGCTCGACGCGTCCAACATGACAATAGGACTTCTTGGCGCCCTGCCATGGATAGCCAGCATACTAACACAAATACCCGGAGCAGAACTAGTACAACACTTCAGAAGAAAACAAATTTACGTCACCTTCTGCCTGATAGGACGGCTATTTTGGATACCAATACTGGCATCACCATTCTTTTTTGAGAATCCTGTACTGGCAGTAATAATATTCTACCTGATAGCAAGACTAGGAGAAACAATAGCAGACCCATCATATACGTCTCTCTTGGCAGACCTAGTGCCAGAAAAAGGCAGAGGAGAGTTTATTGGAAAAAGATACAGAGTCCTCGCCACATGCGGAATGCTCGCAATGGTCTTAGGAGGACTCTGGCTAAAACAATTCCCAAAAGAAAGCCCAGTTGGCTTTGCGATAATGTTCGCATTCGGAGTAATCCTCGCAGTAATCGCAACACTCCTAATGTCAAAAATAAAAGAGCCAAAATACCGAGACCACGAACACCACCCAGTCAAAGAATTCTTCACACTGCAAGGGCCAATGAAAACATTTGTCGTATTCGGAACAGCATTCAACTTTGCATTCATGCTCGCATCACCATTCTTCGCAGTATACATGCTAAAAACCCTCGAAATGAGCTATTTCCAATACGGAATAGCATCTTCTATAGCAATCCTGGCTCAAATAATTACATCGTACAATGTAGGCAAGCTCACGGACAAGTTTGGCGACAAGCCAGTGGCAATCATAGGACACTTTGGAACAGCACTAGTACCCTTAATATTCCTGGCTGTAACAAAAAACAACCTCTGGATGATATTCGCAGCACAAACACTATCAGGAATAGTCTGGGCAGCAGCAGACATATCAAGATACAACCTGCTATTGGACTTGGCAGACCCGCGCAAAAGAGCAATCCAGATAGCAGAATACAACATATACGCGGCAATACCATTAGCGCTGGCACCAATAATAGGCGGGTGGATGACAGAAAACGTCACATTCGTTCTAACAGGAATCCCACTAATCTTTGTGACAAGCAGCATACTAAGATTCCTCAGCTCTTTATTACTATTCAGAATACAAGAACCCCGAGCTAAAAAAGAATACCCACTCGTATACGTCTTCAGAGAAGCAATGCACTTCCACGTCAACAAAGGACTCGTACACGGACTGCACGTCGTAAAACGAGTAGCACACGGAATGTTCTACAAGTAGCAACAATTTTAAACCAACGCTTTTTCCGGTTTAATGATGGACTTACACGAAACACTAGCAAAATTCACAAGACACACAGTATTCAAAGACTGGCACGCAAAAAACAAAAAATACTTCCTAGCACACGCATTCGTCATGCTAGACGAAGCAAACAAAAACACGTGGCAAATAGGATTCTACAACCCAGAAAAAGAACGAATGGTAACCTTCATGATAACAGACAACATAGTACAGCACACAGAAGACCAAGAAGTACTAAGAACAGAAGGAAGCATACAACCACTAAAACCAGAAGAAGTCACGCACACAATAGAAAACGCCCTTGAAACCGCACGCAAGTGCCTTGCAGAAAACTATCGAGCAGAAAAACCAATAAAAGAATTCTTCATAATACAAAATGCAGAAGAACACACAATGTTCAACATAACATTCGTCACACAGAGCCTAAAGACGATAAACATCAAAATCGACGCGAAAACCGGCAAAATAATCAAACACTCAATGCAAGCACTTGCAGACTTTGGATAATTTTCACAAAAGCGTAACAACACCAACTTTATATACAAGCATTCCATAATAAAACTTAGAGAGACAAACAAAAAAAGGTGATTACATGGCAGTAGCAGTGAATTACAAAGAAAAACTCAAAAATAAAAACCTCGACTCTTTCTTCCGCGATGCTGATGACCAGAACGCAGAAGAAGCAATGAGCTAATTTTTACAAAAGGGGGGCAAAGCCCCCCGCACCTCTTTAGTGCGCACCTCTTTGCAATCGAGAATACTCTTTCATCAAGAAAAACTTCTTTATAATCATTTATGGCACTGTTCCTAATGTTTACAACGTGTAAACTGCAATCAATGTACTGCAGTTCACGAAATTTTAAATACACTTCATATAGTTCAACCTAACATGATACTTGGAGTTACGGGGCATCTCGCATCAGGAAAGGACACAGTCGGAGAAATACTGAAAGAAAAAGGATTCCACCACATATCGCTTTCTGACTTTATCCGTGAAGAAGCAAAAAAACGCAGAATAAAGGACACAAGGGAAAATCTCATCAACCTTGGAAATGAACTTCGAAAAAAGCAGGGTCATGGAATTCTAGCACGCTGGGCATTGCAAAAAATGGAATGGGACAAGAACTATGTTGTAACAAGCATCAGAAACCCAGTAGAGGTAGAAGTACTCAGAACAAAGTCAAACTTTGCACTAATAAACGTCAACGCATCGCAAAAAGCGCGATGGAACAGAATGGAAAAAAGACGCCAAAGAGAACAACGCAATGATGATTTGGCAACACTTGAAGAATTCAAAGCAAGAGAGGCGCAAGAAGCAGAAAGCAACGATCCTGCAAAACAACAGATGAACACAGTAATCTCAATGGCTGACGTCATAGTCGGCAACGAAGGAACTCTGGAAGACTTAAAGAAAAAAGTTGACAAAATACTAAAAGAATGGAAAAACAAGCTGGACAAAGAAAGACCTAGTTGGGATGAATATTTCTTGCATTTAGCATTAGAAGTAGGCAAGCGAGCGACCTGCGACAGAGGAAAAAGTGGGTGTGTGATAGTGAAAGACAAGCGCATAATCTCGACAGGATACGTCGGAGCACCATCAGGACTGCCACACTGCGATGAAGCAGGCCATCTGATGCACAAAGTGCACAATACAGACGGCTCAGAAAGCCAGCACTGCATCAGAACAACACACGCTGAAACAAACGCAATAGCACAAGCAGCAAGACATGGCGTATCTGTACTCGGCGCCACATCTTACAGCAAAATGGAACCCTGCTATGTATGTGCTCAGGCCATAATAAACTCTGGAATAAAGCGCGTCGTCTGCCTTAAAAGATATCACCGCGCACAACTCACAAGAGATTGGTTCAAGCAAGCAGGAGTCAAACTTGATGTCATCCAGGACGACCTTGAAAAATACGCCAAAATGTAATTATAATAATTTCACATTTTCATTCTCATGAAACCAGAAGACTATTGCACACTCCTGAATGACGCTTTAGTACGCAATGAAACAATAGTATTCTCGTGCACGTGTACAATAAGGTATTCAGGCAGAGCAGAAAGCTACCTGCCAAAAGGAGACAGAATAATCATGATAAAATCAGACAATGCTCTATTAGTCCACCAGCCAACAGGCAATGCGCCAATAAACTACATGAAACCAAACACGACACACACCATGCGCTGCGAAAACGGGCAACTTACATTGAAATGCCAGAATTTACTCCAAAAAGAAAAGATGGACATCACAATAGACAAAATACACTTTTTCAACTCAGAAAAACTAGAAGACGGACAAGTCATCCGCGTATCAGGAACAGAAGACGACATGAGCGACATGATATACAACAACCCAGAACTAATAGAAGAAGGATTCAAGCCGGTATCACAAGAAGAACAGACAAAATATGGGTTTATTGACGTGTTAGGCGTGGATAAAAATGGTGTTCTCACAGTAGTTGAGTGCAAACGATATAGGGCAGAACTATCAGCAGTAACACAACTACGAAGATACGTAGAAAAAATAATGGTCAGCAAAGGAATAACAAAAGTAAGAGGAATACTAGCAGCGCCAAAAATAACAGAAAACGCGGGAAAAATGCTAAACGACTGGGGATTTGACTTCAAATCCATCACGCCACCAAAATACCTGGAAGAATACGACAAAAAACAAGCAAGACTAGACGGATTCTAGAACTCAGGCGCTTCAACCATAATAATACGGATACGAAGTAGAAGCATAAGCACCAGAAGGCATAGAACAAACCCCAATACCAGACTGGCCAGTCTTCGTATAATCACAAACCAAGCCGAACTCACAACCAAACTGCTGGCTATCAACCAAACCACAAAGCTGACCCTGCATTCCTCTAGCTGGAGTTTGCACGCCCCTCGTTGGAACCTGAACGCCAGAAGGATAATTCACAGAAGCAGGATAACTCACAGCAGGCGTACCATACCGGTACATAACATCAGAAGCCAAAGGACCCCTGTTATAATACGGGTAAGCATAAGCAGGATAACGATAATACGGACTGCTATAATACGGATAAGAATACTGCTGAACAGGATAATAACTGTAAAAAGGCTCGCCATAATAATAAACAGCGCCGTAACGCGTGTAGCCCCACTTTGTAGCAGCACCAACAGCAAGAACTGAAAACAAGAAAATAACAACAATAGCAATAATTGACTTCTTCACCATCTTTTTTCAAGACTAAATAACAAATCTTTATTTAAAAAACTATGCCTCTATAACACACAAACCCTTCTTTCCTACAATCTTACCAACAGGAAAAGCAGACTGGCCATTGATGATAACTTTCCTGTTAATATCAAGAACAAGATAGCCAGAATCAAGAAAACGATGTTTAATCAAAGGCAAAACCTCCTCAACCCCCTTCTCCAAAATCCGCATAGCAGTACGATAATGAACACTCACAGCGTACAAACAATCATCCTTAATGACGAACAAGTGCACGTTAGACATGAACTAATAAAAACAGCACTCCTTAAAATGCGTATCCATCAAAAAGTTGGAAACTTTACGGAATCGGCAGAAGAAATCACTTGTATTCACGCCAAGTATGCCCGCACTTAGTGCACTTATGGAATCTTGTGGCAGGCTCGTCAGCAGAACGAGTTTGGATTTCCCAATATTCGGCCTTCACAGGACCACATTTAGGGCAATCAGCGTCAATAATAATGTTAGTAGTAGGCTCTTTGTCAACAACAACAAAATCCTTAGCCTTCTCCTTTGCAGACTCAGTGATAGTAACGCTCTCAGCAGCATGCTTGTAACCACAACTGCAAACAAACTGCTTCTTGCCACCAACACTCTTAGGCATCAAAATACTCTTGCACTTAGGACAAAACATCATGCAAACCCTCCTGTAACAAACTGCCACAACCAAACAGCCACAATCTTCACCCAGCCCAAGAACGGAACACGCCAGACAGCCTTGCCAATAACCTTGTCCTGAGGAATACGCGCCTCAAAACCACCAACATCACAATTATGATCCCCTTTGGTCCAATAATACTTCGCACCATTCTCCTCAGAAACCCCAATCACACGATGAATAATCGGGTCAGGCCTGTGCTGGGCAAGATAAACAATCACGTCACCAAGCTCGGCCTTCTTAGCACTATACAAAACCATAATATCGCCCTTGTTGAAGCCATTCACAAAATCAAAATCGCGGAAAACAGCACGCGAAATATTCGCGTTCTCATAATACTGGCCCTGAACTAATTTCTTCGAACAAGCAGAATTACAGCACATCTCATCAGACCAAAACTGGTCAAAATTGCCATCATGCTCCATGCTGCCAGAAACAACAGCCACAATAGGAGCAGGAGTTCCCAAAACAAAACCAAGGCCAGGATAAAGCAAGAACTTAATTATGATAAAAGCAAGGATAACATTGGCAATCCAGCTCCAAACGCTCTCCTCTTCCCAAAGGAAAAACCAAATCTTCCTCAAAACATCCTTGAACGCCATTCATCCATCAATCCCCACAAAGACTTAAAAAGGTTTTGTTTTATGGTATATGAAATGAAACAGCACACAAGCGACTATTTTGAAGGAATCCTGCAAGTAAGAAACGGAAGCGCAGAATTAATCACCTGGATACATAATAGAATAATCAGCGACGGCAAAGCAAAAGTAGCCAAAGTAAAAAAAGTTACAAATGGCGTGGACTTGTACATGTCAGACCAGCACTATTTGCAAAGCCTTGGCAAGAAAATAAAAGAACACCAAGCAGGTATACTCAAAGTCAGCAGAAGACTCCACACAGTAGACAAAATGTCCAGCAAACTCCTGTATAGAGTAACTGTTTTGTTCAAAGCACTGCCATTCAAAAGAGGAGACGTAATTACATTATACGGAGAAGAAGTAAAAGTCCTCACAATAAATGGGCAAGCACAGGTCAAAATATTAAAAAGCGGAGTAAAAAAACACGTAGACCTAGAAACACTATCAAGAGCCGTCAGGTAACCTTTCCTTCTTGTATTCCTCAACAACCTTGGCAAGAACACTGCGTTCTGCTCTAATCTTATCAAGCCAAACACGCTTAACCAAAACAACACGGCTCAGCAATTCACATTCATCGGCAGGCACGCAAGCAAAAGGCAAATGAGCACGAGCACGATGCCCAGGAAGCCTGCCGCAAATCAAAATCTGAACACCTTTACCGTAAAGCCATTCAACGGCCTTATCACTAATCTGATTAGCATCATCAACAAACAAAACACTGCCCTCAACAATTAATTCTTTGTTCTTCAACACATCTTCCCATCCAAGACGAGCGAGACGCAAAACAGGAATTTTATCATCCTGCAAAAGCAATCTTTCCATCTTATCAACCAACTTCATCAATTCATTCTGCGACAGCAAAGAATTTTTCAGCCTCTGAGACAAAGACATAATCTGGCCATCTTTCGTCTTAACAATCTCCTCAGGAGTCTTAGGCTTTACAAGATTAGAAGCGCGCTCCTTTAACTCTTCCAACTCTTTTTCAACAGAGCGCAAACGCCTCTCCAACTCCTTGTTCTTTGAAAACAAAACAGCATTGTCCTTTCTAGACCTTGACAAAGCAGAAAACAATCTCACAACATCCTCGTCCTGCTTCTGCTCCTCCTGCTTTTCTTCTACAACAACTTTCTCTTTTGGCATCAAAATCGCAAGAGCAGCACGAATACCAATTTCCTCCTTCAAAACAAGCTCGACAACATCCTCGAACAAGCCCAAACGATTCTCCCTCTGCAAAAAAGAACGAATCTTATTCAACAAAGGCTGAATCTTTCTAATCGCAACCTGAGCGCTAGCAAGAGCGTCCATCTCATGAGTATTCCCAAAAGAAAAGCTATCAGCCATGTGGCGCTTTTCATCAATACGCAAGTCCTGCGAAGGACCAACAGCAACAGCACCAAGCTTAGTCGCAGTTTCCTGTACAAAAGAAGGAATCTTGAATTTATCACTGCCGACAATTATTATTTTTCCAAAAGACATGAACTTTGCAACAAGAGAATCACGATCAAATTCTTTTTGAGAACCAACACCCACAACACTTCCATTCAAATTTAAAACAGCCCAGCCAACAGTAGTACCCGGATCAATGCCAGCAATCAATTTCATGCTTTAACTATCACGTTACCCCTTCCTTTCTTAATACGCTTCAACAAGCCCTTGGCCTCGAGCTCGTCAATCATCAAAGAAACCTTTGCCTCAGAATAAGGAAACTGACCCCTAATGTCCTTCTGCGTAGTCCTGCCACCCTCCTTCTCAACAAACTCTAAAACCTTCTGCAGTTCATCAGCAACCACGACTTCCCTTACTTCCTTGATAACCTCCTTCTCAACAATCCTTTCAGGCTTCTTTGAAACCCTATAAACAATATAACCAAGCACTATGAAGACAACAACCCAAAGGAGCCAATGAGTCACCGGCCTGTCCTGGACGACGTCTTCAACAAAAGGAACATCTGCCTCTTCACTTAACAAGGCTTCTTCATTCTCAATCGAAGGAAGCAGAATCAAGTCAAAAACATAATCCCCTTCGGACAGGGCAGAAAGATTCTCAGTAATTTCTGAATCAGACTTATCATGCCTCGCGCTCAACGAATACTTTCCAGGAGGAACTGAAAACGAATAAGTCCCATTCTTAGCAACCATTTGCTGATTAGGAGAAGTATTAATCTCAACAACAGCATTAGACAACTGGCTAAGGCCAAAATCATAGACAGTACCGTGAATAGTAACACCTAAAACAGAAGGCGCCAATAATAACAATACCACCCAAAAAAACTTCATAAGCTAACTCTTGCTTTTCTCATATATAAATATTACCCTAAGAAAAACACCTTTTGCGTCAAAAGAAGGATAAAACAAGCTCCTTTAAGCAAAAAAAGGCAGAATGAACTTTCGTAAAGCTTTAAAGGGAATAAAAGACTTATAAAAAACCACCAATTGAAAGTATGTTTTTAAACGCTCTAGACTAAGATAACTGTATGAAAGCACAATATTTAGTTGAAACGTGCGACACAATTGTTGCATGGAACTCAGAAACAATCCACATGGAGGTGGAAACATGAAGAAATGGATAGCAATGCTTGCTGTCTTATTGGTGGCATTAGCTCCAGTAGCACTTGCAGAAGAAGAAGCTGCAGGTGAAGCTGGCGATGATACTGAAGAGACACGAGTGGAAAAAATGGACCGCGCAAATGAAGTACGCGCGCAAATAAACGAAGTGAGAGATGTTAGAAAAGACCTCAAGCCAATGAGAGTAGAGCTCCGTGGCAAGATGAGAGAACACCGCGCAGAGCTTGAAGAAACAAGAAAAAGCCTAGAAGGCTGCAAAGGCAAAAAGGACGCAGAGTGCGACCAGAAAAGAAAAGATGCAAAGCTACAAGCAAAAGACATACTCCTGCAAGCAGCAGAAGATGTAACATCAATGCTTGAAGCAGCAAAAGCAAGAATAGCAGAAAGCGATCTTGCAGGAAAAGATGCAGCAATAGCAGAAATTGATGCGCAAATAAGTGCAATTGCAGACGCAAAAGCAAAAGTTGGCGCATTGAGCGCAGACAGCACAAGAGAAGAAATCAAGACAGCTGCAAAAGAACTGCGAGAAGCAATCCACAAAGCCAAAAACGCGCTCAGACGAGGAGCACACGGCCTAGTAGCGCACAGAATGAACGCAGTGTTCAAGATGTCAGACAAGCTTGAAGACCGCATTGAAAACGCGCTTGCAAAACTCTCAAAACAAGGAGTAGATACGAGCGGAGTAGACCTAGCGGGCTTTGAAGCAAAACTTGACGAAGCAGAAAAACTGCACAAAGAAGCAGTAGACCTGTTTGAACAAGCACGCGCTGCAGAAGCAGGCTCAAAAGATGAGCTCATGAAGCAGGCAACTGACAAGCTACGTGAATCACACGCTGCCTTGAAGGAAGCACACAAAATGCTTCGAGAGATAATCAGCGAGCTTAAAGCACTGAAAGGCGGAAGCGAAGCACTAGCAACTGCGCCAGCAACAGACGACGATGCAGACGAAGCTGAGGAAGATGAAGAAGAATCTGAATCAGACGACGATGCAGATGAAGCTGACTCTGAAGAGGACGAAGAAGACTCTGAAGACGCTGAAAGCACCACAGAAGGCACGAGCACCGAGGAAACTCCAGCACCAGCTGAAGCAACTCCGGCACCATAAGCCTTAAATAAATGGGGAAAATGGTGGAAACTATGAACGCAAAACTCGTGTTTGCAGCGATAAGCGTACTGCTATTATTGGTAGCATGCGGGCAAAAAACAGCAATGCCAGAAAAGCCAGCGCCAAAAGCGCCTGTTCCGGCAGCACCTGTTACGGCCCAAGCGCCAGAAACAGCAGTAAACGATATCGAAAGCTCAAGTGCAGAAGTTGAACAATTGACGCAAGAATTTGACACCAGCGAACTAGATACGCTGGACCAAGACCTTGCGACAATAGACAGCTTAGACTTCGGCTAATTTTTTTTATTTTTTTCCCTTAATTTTTTATACTGACTTCTAATCCACCTAATTATGATAATACTGGACGGCAGTCAAGGAGAAGGCGGAGGACAAATAGTCAGAACAGCACTCGCTCTAAGCTCACTCACAGGACAACCATTCAGAGCAATCAACATAAGAGCAGGAAGAAAAGATGCAGGACTAAAAGCACAACACGTACACTGCGTAAAAGCACTGCAACAATTATGCAATGCCAAAGCAGATGGCGCGGAAATAGGAAGCAAAGAATTACTATTCATACCAGGCAAAATATCAGCCAAAAACACAACAATAGACATAGGAACAGCAGGAAGCATAACATTGCTGCTTCAAGCAGTATTATTGCCATGCATGTTCGCACAAAAAACCCACACTCTCACCCTGATAGGCGGAACTGACACGGAATGGAGCATGCCAATAGACTATTTCACACAAGTACTAGCACCACAATACAAAAGAATATGCGGGCTTGAAGCCAAAGTGCTAAAACGAGGATACTATCCCAAAGGCGGAGGGAAAGTCGAACTAACAATAAAACCACAAATCCAAAGAAACGAATTTGAAACATTTGAAGCATTCCAAGCAATGCTAAAACACAAAGCATTCGCACTCATAAAACAAGGAAAACTAACCAGCATAAAAGGCACATCACATGCAAGCAAAGACCTAGCACACGCGCAAGTTGCAGAAAGACAAGCAAGCGCGGCAAAACAAACACTCAGCCACTTAAACGTTCCAATAGAAATCACAACAGAATACTCTGACACATTAAGCACCGGCTCAGGCATCACACTCTGGGCAATATTCGCCAACAACGAAGACATAGACGTTGAAAATCCGATAAGACTAGGAGCAGACGCGCTAGGCCAGCAGGGAAAAACATCAGAAATCGTAGGACAAGAAGCAGGGAAAAAACTAATCACAGAAATACAAAGCAACGCGCCGGTAGACAGCCATCTTGCAGATAATTTAATACCGTTAATCGCGCTGTGCAGGCCAAGCATGATAAAAACTTCTCAAATAACACCGCACACGCGCACGAACATGCAAGTAGTAGAAGCATTTCTAGGAAAAATATTCAGCCAGAAAGAAAACACAATGTCTACGTGAGCGTCGCAAGTTTAATGCTAGTTTTCACATCACGAACATCATACATCAACAAACGCTTATGAGAAGGATTATGCACTTTATCAACCAAAAGCTCTGCTTCAGCAATAAGACGAACTGCGCCATCAACATTGCCCTGCATGACTTTTTCACGAGCATCATCAATCATAGCATGAATTTCAGGATGAACAATTTCTCTTCCAGGCCTGCCCTGAGTCACACGCTCAACTTCCTCGCGCAAGTACTCAGAAAACGCGCGGTCCTTCCTCTGCTCTAGCTGTTCAACCTCGCGCTCCTGCTCAACAAGCCTGCCAACTTCCAACTCGATGCCTTTCTCTTTGACAGAAAGCTCCCTCTCGCGCTGTCTAAACGCCTTGACCTTTGAAGGCTTAATGCCTTCATCAATCAATCTTGCCTCGGCTCTGGCAATATTCCTGCGCAACTCCTCGTACCTGCGCTCCATCTGAGGAAGCATTTTCTTAAGCTCTCTAGAACGATAAACCTTATCCTTCTCCTGCTCGAGCTTTCGCCTTTCAGCTTCAATAAATGCCGTGCCCTTCTGCACAATTCTCTCACCATCAACAATCCTCTTTTCCTTGCCAGTCAAAGACCTGTTTTCGCGCTCATAAGCAGCCTTAGCCCTTTCAAGCTCAACAACACGCTTCATCAATGACGTCTCCTCATCCATCAACTTTTTCTTATCCTCTTCAAACATAGCAACAGTTTCAACAAGCTCGTCTTCTTTGTCCTTCAAACCAATAACGTCATCCTCAACAAGCTTTCTAACATCCTGCTTTTCACGCTGAAGCTCATTCTTCTCCTCTCTGAGCTCCTGAAGTTTCTTCTCCCATTCCTGCTGGACAAGAAGCATCTCGGCTTTTCTAGCACCAACTTCGTTAGCAAGTTCATCCTTGTCCTTAGCAAGCATACGAGAAGCCTCTTTCAAAGCCCTCTCATGATCAACAAAAGCAGCCTCTCTAGCAGCCAAATACTGCTCTTTAGCTTCCAAAGCCTTCAACTTCTTATCAGCAGAACGCTGGGCAACCATCAAATCATGCTCTGCAGTCTTAGCCTTCAACGTATTATCATGCGCTTCCCTGCTCGACTGACTATTCTGAGCAATAGCAGACTTTAATTCCTCAAGAATGTGTTTTTTCTCCTCAACAAAAGCGCGCAATTCCTCCATTCTCTTATGAACTTCCTCAGCGCCCATGCTTAAACGCTCAAGCTCCTTCTTCTTCGCGTCAATCCTTGCCTCAGCCTCGGCAATCCTGCGTTCCTTCAAAGAAACCTCAGCGCTCTTCTTCTGCAAACCCTCTTTAGCAGCAATCGCGTCCTTAACAGCATCTTCCATATCAGCCAAATCACGCTCGGCCTTCAAAATCACCTTTCTCCTATCAGCAATCTCAGCTTCCATCCGCTTCCTCATAGGAGTACTCTGCTCAATCTGAGAACGCAAGTCCTTCAACAAACGCATGTACTTCTCAACATCTTCCTGCTGTTTAGCAATAATCCTCGCGCCTTCCTGCACGCGCTGTTCCTTCCTAGCAACCTCTGCTCTAAGATTACGGTCCTTCGAAATAGCCTCTTTGAGAGAAGCCTCAATGCGGTCAATCTCAGAACGCCTAATCAACAAAACATTAAGATCTTTAGTCAAACGTGAAATAGCATCCTTCCTCTGCTCCAAAACAGAACGCTTCTCCTCAAACGCGTGCTCCAAAGCGCCAATGCCCAACTTCAAACCCTGCTCTTCCTTCCTCAACTGCTGAATCCTAACCTGCTCCTTCTGCATGACATTCGCATGCTCAGAAAAAGCACGCTCCATCTCACCCAACTTAGACTCCTTTACTTCAGCAATTTTAATACGCTTTGAAGTCTCTGTGCGCAAAGCCGTCAAAGCAGCCTCTTCCTTCCTAGCAGACTCGATACGCCTGTCAGCATCAGCAACAACACGAGAAGACTCACGCTTAATATCCGCCAGCAGTTTGCTCTTCTCAGCAATTTCAGTATTAACTTCTTTCAGCTTATCAGAAATCTTGCTTTCCAGCTCACGCTGCCGGATTTTATTATCGTCAGACCTACCAAATAACCCCATATGTCAACAACCCCAAACTGCATTTATATACTTTTGTTATCTCTGAAGAATAGTATTTTTGGCAAAAGCCAGTATGGGCTATGAATGAGCAAGAACAAAAGTCTCGACGTAACAATCATAACATTTTTAAACCCCTCCTTTACAGCCAATAAGCATGACAGAACTAAAACAACCAATAGCAAAAGGCGCAGTACGCTTTAACTGTCCAAAATGCCTGAAGTACGAAATAATACGAACACCACACCAAAGAAAGATAGCTGCAAAGTATTCTTGCCCAATGTGCGGGTTCACAGGACCAAACTAAACAATGGCCAGCATAATAGTAACGCTAAAGATAATGCCATCAGCGCCTGAAACAGACCTTGATAAAATTTACACTCACGCAAGCAAGCACATACGGGACTTTGTAGACCAAAAACACAAAGACGGCGAAATAAGAAAACAAATAGAGCCAATCGGATTCGGGCTGAAAGCGCTCAAAGTGCTATTCGTAATGGACGAAAACATAGGCGGCACTGACAAGCTCGAAGAACAAATAAAACACATAGAAGGAGTAGAATCAGTGGAAGCAACAGACGTGAGGAGAGCAATAGGATGAAAAAACTAGCAATCTTTTTTCTAGTAATACTAGCAGCCTGCGCAGCGCCGCAAGTACAACAAAATGTAACAAACGTCACAGTTGAAGCAGGCGCGCAAAAAGGAGACCTAGTAACAATAAACTTCGTTTTAGCACTCGAAAACGGCACAGTAGTTGACACAAATAATGCAACACTCGCACAAGAATACGGACTGAGCAATTATGTAAAAGGACCACACACTTTCATACTCGGACAAAGCGGAAAAATAAAAGGGTTTGATGAAGCGCTAATCGGCATTAAATTAGGAGAACACAGAGAAACAACAATAGAGCCAAGCGAAAAAGAAGTCTCATTTACGATAAATAAAACACGCATGATGGAAAGATACGCCTCAATAAGCAAAAAACAAAAATTCCCAACAAAAGCATACGAAAACATGTTCGGCAAGAAACCAATAGCAGGAGACATTGCTGCCAGCAGAGAAATAGAATTCAAATACAAAGTCCTAAACGTCACAAACGACACAGTAATAGCAGAAATGCACGTAAAAGAAGGAGAGAAGTACACACTGCCAAACACAGAATGGGAAAGCGCAGTAGTAAAAATAGCAGAAGAAGACGTAATGTTCTACTTCATCCCAGAAGAAAACCAAACAATAAGCGCGCCATTCGGAACAGCAACAATAACCCTGCCGAACAAGAGCAGAATGCAAATTAACTACCAGCCAGAACTCAACAAAGTATTCAACAAAACAATAGAGCTGGGAAAAGGATTCTCAATACCGCAAGAATTCCAAGTCACAGAAGTAAAAGACAACGAGTTCACAATCAAAAGATACAACGTACTAGCAGAAAAACGCTTGAAGCTAACAGCAGAACTGCTTGAAATAACAGAAGACGTTAAAGAAATCAGAGAAAAATCAGCAATAAAGACAGAAACACTAAGCTAATTATTCTTTCTTCTTAACAGGACCAGCTTTCGCGCACTTCTCAGAACAGAACAACAAAATCTTGCCCTTAACTTCCTTCTCAATAACGCTTTCTTCCCTGTCGCCTAACGTCTTGTCACAATTCTCACAATGAGAGCTTTCAGAACCCTCAGCGCCCTCAATGAAACCCTCTTCCCAAGGAGCAATCTCGTCCCCATCAACAGTCAACTCTTCCCTGCCCTCCTCAGTGTAAACGTCAGCTTCCTTATCGCCAATATGAATCTTAATCTCAGCATCCTCGTGAGTGCCAGCATGCTCCTCGCTTTCTAGAAACTCCTCAGGCTCGCCAACAAGCTCCGGCGCCTTCTCTTTCTCAAAAATACTTCCCTTCTTTTTAGCCATACACAACAAACAAGAACAGGGATATTTAAAGTTTGTTGTAGGACTGTATTAGAAGGCAGGGCTTTCTGTTCATATTGTGTGCGAAACAGAAAGCTTTATTTGTAATTTTATGATTAGAAGCATGACTGATGTAACTAAGATGTATTTGGTTGAGTTCCGTTTTTTTGGGGAGGAGTCGGCAAAGAGCTATATTCGAAAAGGTTGCTCTTTTGATAAGTTTATTGATGTTGAGTGATTCGTGTACTTATTTTCTTATCAAATAATTTTGAATACCGTTTAACTATCAAAAGTAGTGTCAACAAATAGTTTGCAATTAAAAAATAAATTGCAGAAACTACAATTGTTTGTGTTCTCATCATTTTTTTCAGCATAATTGGGTATGTGATGATGCCAAATATTAGTATTAATATTCCGAGGATTAGCAAATAATTAGTGTTGTAATATGTGTGTTTGTGCAATTGGCGCACGTTCTCGTCTGCACCTGAATTTACATACTCCAGAAGCAGGGTTAATATGCTTATCGTGAAGCCAATAAGAATTGAAAATATCGTTAATAGTGTATTCGCAATGTCGTAATTGAATAAAATCAAATCTTGTGTATTAAAAAATATTACGGCCGCTAGCGGCAACATGCCGAAAATCACGAAAACGCCGCCTGTGCTAGAATCTTCTTTAAGACTGGTGAAATGCTGCTTAATGGGTGCGAATATGTTGAACATATCAAATATGCTCATTGCGTCTCAACCGCGGTCGCGTCATTTAGCGTAACCACGTTAGCCTCAATTTTTCGCAGGAAATCGTTTAAATAATTGCGCGCATGTGGAAGAATGGAGTCTGTGGTGGGAAAACCACCCATAATTGTAATTGCTTGTTCTTCAAGCGGAAAAACTTCTTTAAGGTGTTCTCTTTCTCCGAAAGTCAGTGTTCTGCTCGAACCTCCATCTTTTACGAGTACCTTAATTTCGTTGTATTCTTCACCAGTAACTTCAAACATCGGCTGATTGACATTCCTAAACGCGCGGATAATTCTACTAATTGCTGGCGGCGTAAATCCTTGCGGAGTTCGTGCAATAAATGAACGTTCTTCTTTTATTTTCATTCTGCGAGGTAACTCGCACCTATCTGCAATATCTCTAGAAACCTCATGCGCGACGAACTTAACTTCTTGAACTTTGTCTGCATTTCTAATGACACTCATTAAATCAGCAGATATTAGTGGCGTAATCTTGACCCACAAGTCTTGGTTTAATGAGGATATTTGTTTTTGCAGCAAATATTCAAGAATGGTCTTAATTCCATTTTTCTTAAACTCGGATAGGATCAAGAAACCTTGATTCGGGTGTGTTTGTCTGGGCTGATGGAACAAAAAGAAGAAAGGATATTCTTCCGAGTCATCATCTTTTCTTGCCTGTCTCTTACGAGTTCTTTGACGCATGTTATACAAATCTGCCGTGATGCCGAACTCGCCTGCATTTATTGTCCCCCAAACTGCGGTCTCACCAACACTTTCTTTTATTGTCTCTGCAGAAACCGTCTTTTTATGCTGTAGAAGTACTTGGCTCTGGGGGGTGAGAATTCTCTTAAAAATTTGGAAAAAGTCAGTTGTGGTGTTATTCGTGATAGGCAAAGCGCCTAAATTTTCATAGTTATGCGCATGCTTCTTTTTAACTTGAACAAGATAGGGTATTAATTTATGACGCGTCATTATCATTGACGAGTAGTCTATTTGATTATTAATCTTTCTAAAATATCCGCAATGCATTTCTCACGGCACATGCCCTCTGAAAACCAAGATTTTCAAACTATTAGTGGTAGGTTTCGACCAAAATGTGTCAATAGGAATAAATATGAGCATAAATATTGTAAAAAGTAATTTAAGCATGAGTCAGCCAATTATTACCAGGGGAAGAGTAGAAGAATGAAATTGGATAATCTTGATGCAACGACGCGAAAGCACATGTTGGCTGAGTTTGAGAGTGATTCAAAAAATAATGCTGTTTTTATCAGCGCTAGATTGACTGAGTATGGGAAAGAACAATATCCTTCACTGCTAAAATCTGCATTGGAGAAAGGTGATATTCTTTCTTTTGCTGATGCGCTCAAGAATCTGTTCAACAAGACTGAGCTTCGCAAGAACAAACCTGTCAAAGTTCCTTCAAATGTTAATTTTGTCCTATCAGAGGGGGAGTTTAATCGATATTACATACGAGGTTTGTGCGTTCGGGCAATTGAACAAAAAATCGGAGAATTAGAAATCTATCGCGCCAAGGCGGTTCTAGAAGAAAGAGCGGCTTCTCACCAGCGCATTGGCAAGATGGTAGATCCCAAAAAATTATTGGATGACCTTCGAAGAAACATTGGAATTGAAACTGCTCTTGGAATCCCAGGTGGACCAAATTCAGGAATAAGTGTGCGGATACCTGAACAAAAAACTACCACGCAAAAATAAAACATCACCTTTTCGCACGGTTTATATGAGAATTCGTTTGACGCTTTATTCAATGCGTTATGCCAGCTTTCCAAAAAATCTGGCTATCTCTTCATCATAATCAACAGTCACATTCATATTCCACTCTGGCGGGAAACAGGTCTTGTACCTCGGCCAAGCATAACGCTCGTCAACAAAAGCAAGAACACCCCTGTCTTTCTCAGACCTGATGCATCTTCCTGCATTCTGGATACAACGCGTCATCGCAGGCAAAATGTAACCGTACTCCCAGCCCTTGCCGAACTTTTTGTCATAATACGAGATTAACTCAGTAGTTTCCAAGTCAGGCTTGTCCAACGGCAGGCCAACAACAATAACTCCTTTGATGACGCCGGGCAAATCAATGCCCTCGCCAAAACTGCCAGCAGCAACGCCTAAAAGAACTGCGCCGGACTTCGCGCACGCAGAAAATTTGTCCAACAAATCCTGCTTGTCCTCCTTATTCATACCAGGAACTTCATAAAAAATACGCTTGTCATACAATTCAGAGAAAAACTGGGCAACAGAATCCCTGACGCCATAGCTCGGAAAGAAAATCATAGCACAACCAGGAACTTTATTCGCAATATCAGCACAAACCTTCGCAATTTCCTGGTATTGGCGCTCGCTTCTCAAGGTAAACTTGGTAGTAGTCTTAGGAACAATCATTGTCAACCTATTAGTTTCAGGAAAAGGACTAGGGAAAGACCTGCTAACAGCAGACTGCAGGCCAAGAACATCAGCATACATGCTAGTCGGGCTCAAAGTGCCGGACATGACAACAGAAGCATAACAACTGCCAAAAACTTCCTTAGTAAGAATTGCCGGGTCAAGACAACGCGTGCTCAATGTTATTAACATGTCCTTTCTGTTAATAATCCTCGCAAAACCCTCATCAGAATGCTGCCATTCCTCCAAAAACTTGGCAACACCGCCAATATGCGAGACCTTCTGCGCAGTCCTAACCATCTCAGCAGCCAGCTCTAACTCTGCAATAATCTCGTCGTACGGCTTGAATTTCTTAAGCGGTTCAACAAAACTCTCGCGCTTAACCAAACGCTCATCAATAATCTTATCACTCAACTTGATAAGAACTTCCTGAATTTCAACCAAAGCCGGAACAACATCAAGATTGTGCTTTTTTGCTTCTTGGATGGCGAGCTTCATGACCTTGTTAGACAAACGGAATGTTAAAAGGTCGCGGCACCTTGACGGCAAATTATGACCCTCATCAACAATAATGATTGCCTGTTCTAATTTCTTTTTTATTTTGGTGAAAAGCATTTCCCGAATGTGCGGGTGGAAAAGATAATAATAATCCGCAACAATAACCTTGGATTCTTCTGCAAGCATTAGCGACATTTCATACGGACAAACCTTATCCTGAATACAACGCAGCATAACAGTTTCTGTAGGAAGAGGAGCGTCAGCTTTCAACTCTGACAAAACCTTTTTTGCAACAAAATTGTTCTTGCCTCTTGCGTTAGTGTAGAACTCACACTGATTGCCTTCCACCAAAGACTTGCAATACTCTGCAAAATCACCAGAAGGCATGTTATCAACATTCTCCTGAGCGCACATCCACTTCTTTCCTATCAAACTGGCAACAGCAAAATTAATCTTGTTCTTATCCATGATCTTTTTCGCAGTTTCTAAAACTATCTTATGCTGAGTATGCCTTGATGTAAGAAAGAAAACAGTCAAATCACGCTCCAAAGCCAATTCAACAGCCGGGCACAAAACAGCAGCAGTCTTCCCAAGACCCGTCGGAGCATGAGCAAGAACGTGCTTCTTCTCTTTCAACGCTTTAGCAATAGTCTCAATCAGCTCTTTCTGACTGGGCCTTACAATATCATGAGAAAATAACATCACTTTACGCCCAATGAAACCCGTTTATATGCTTATCGAAAAGGATTATAAACAAAACACTTTTTATGCACGATGATTAATCATTTTGTCGTCGATAAAATCATCGCTTCGAAACATTTAAATATATATTCCATTACAATGGTTTCATAAGAATCCGGGGTGGGTCGTTTGAATAAAAACAAGGAAATATTCAAAACATTCTTCAGAGAAAAGCCAGCCATGATGCTGGTAGAATTGAGAAATGCAAAGAACGAGGTGTACGCGAGCTCACTAGCAAAAGTAATAGACTGCACATACTCGCACGTTGTAAAGATATTACAGGAAATGGAAACAGAAGGACTTGTAAACTTTGACAAACAAGGCAGGTTGAAATTACTCACTCTAACAAAGAAAGGAAGCGACGTAGCATCACGCATTGATGATATACGCGGACTACTTTAATTTTATTTTTTTAATTAAGATTTCTTCTTCTGCACATACGCTCGCTTCGCTCGAAAACACTCCTCACACTGCCCTCCTTGCTCCGTAATGTCGGGCTTGTTCGTCGATAAATTTATAAACCCCCTTCTTGAAATCACATTTGTTCAAGGGGCAGAGCGGTTACGGCTTCTCTGTACTGGCGAAAGATAGTTCTTGAACGGAGAAATAAAACATGGCAAAAATGCACTCAAGAGGCCGAGGACACTCCGGCTCAAACAAACCACTAAGCCTAACAAAGCCAACCTGGATTATATACAAGCCAAAAGAAATAGAATTACTGATTGGCAAGTTTGCAAAAGAAGGAAAAACCTCAAGCGAAATAGGAATGATACTGAGAGACAGCTACGGAATACCAAGCGTCAAACTACTAACAGAAAAAAGAATACAAGAAATACTGGCAGACAAAAAACAAACACCAGAAGTGCCAGAAGACATGATGTCACTAATGCGAAGGTCAGTCATAATAAGAAAACACATTGGAACAAACAAGCAAGACATGACAGCATTACGCGGACTACAGCTAACAGAGAGCAAGATTAAAAGACTAGTCAAGTATTACAAAGAAATCGGCAAGCTAGCTCCAGACTGGAAATACGACCCAAGCGCAGTCAAGATATACACGGATTAACAGTAAGATATTTAAACCACGACTGTGCAGTAGTGTCATATGGGGGGCAAATATCTTTTAATTTTATTTCTAATTTTACTTGTAGCGTGCGAGCCGGAATTAAGATCAACGCCAACTTCTGAGTATATGCCGATAATTGAAGCAACACCTGCACCTGAAACAATTGATCTATGTGCAGAAGTAAACTGTCCAGCAGGACAAACCTGCTCAAACGGAAACTGCATCTGCGATGAAGGCAAAACGTGCAACGGAGACTGCATATCTGCAAAATCCTGCTGTACAAATGCAGATTGCGATTCTGGAGCCTGTGAAGACGGAGAATGCATAACGCCAGAAGACTGCACTTACGGAGAAGAATTCAGAGAAGGTGAGTGCCAGTGCACAAAAGACAAAACCTGGTGCGCAGAACAAAAGAAATGCATTAGCAAAGACTCCTGCTGTGCGCACGTACAATGCGACACATTCGAAAGATGCGTTCCAACACTATTAAGAACACGCATCTGCCTGGAAATAGGCGAGAAAAAATTGTGCAAGCTAGTAGCGGACAACGGCAGAGCAGAAATCTTCAACGCGCTAAACGAAAGCTTCAGAATCACGCCAACAGAATGGTACAATGACGGAAGCGTAGAATTCGAAATAAACAACGAAACAACCAGAATACCAACAAACACAACAACAGAATACGCGCCAGCAAACGCAACAATATACCACGAAGGCATAACATCACAAGGCGGATACTGCAAAGAAGACGAAGTGGAGTAATTCTTATAGCCCTGGGCGGATTCGAACCGCCGTCACAGGAGTCAGAGTCCCGTATACTTGACCGCTATACGACAGGGCTGTTAACCAGAAAACGCAAAAGACTGCTATTTAAACTTTGCCAGATAAGCGCAAACGTTTAAATAATCAGAAAACCACAATAAAACTATGGGGTGGCATATCAAAGGCATATGGGCGTTAGTTATATTCTTAATAGTCCAACCCGCACTAGCAGAAACCTCTTATTTCTTCCAAGTAGCAGAGAATGGAGAAACCACAGTCAAAATTGAACTTACAGAGCCAAAACTCCTAATATTGCCCCCAGACGTCAAAGAACCAGACGTTCAAGGAGGCACGTTTGAAAAAAGAGAAAACGGCATCTACGTCAGCACAAACAATACGGCCACAATTACTTATACTTCATCTTACCAGACCAAAAAAGAAGCAGGAGTATGGTATTTCGAAACAAGCGTGAAAGCTGACCAAATAAAACTCGTACTCCCGCAAGCAGTCCACGTTGTACAATCAATTCCTAAAGCAACAATCACAAAAGAGGATACGTGGCAGATGGAATGGAGCAACATCACGGCAGATGTGAGCGTTTCTTATGTGCGCGTAAACCAAGCGGAAACATCACAAAATATTATCAGGCTCAAACCAATGCAAATACCAGGCCAGCTAATCATACTGATAATCCTGCTTGCGATAGGAACAGCATATTTGCTATTACGCAAGCGCAAAACAGAACGCCTGCCAAAAATGAGCGAAGGCCAGCTCAACATCATGCGCGCAGTAAACCCCAATGAAGCAACCATTCTCAAGATAATCCTAAAAAACAATGGACAGGTAAAACGAAACATCCTAGAAAAAGAATCACAACTCTCCAAGTCAAGCCTTGCAAGCGCGCTCAAAAATCTTGAGCACAAGAACATCGTGGCCATAGACCGCGCCTTCTTCGTACACTACATATCACTCACTCAATGGTTCAAAGAACTCTGACTTGTTCACACTTGTTCATACACGTTCTATTCCCCATTTAAATAGCAAGTGAACATTATAACAACCAACAAAACCATGGAGGTAAATGCTATGAAAAACAAAATATTATTGTTTCTGACGCTTGCGAGCCTGCTATTAGCACCAATCGCGCTTGCACAAGATGCAGGAACAGAAACGCCAGCACCAGACGCTGAAGAGACACCTGTAGAGGAAGCTCCAGCAGATGAAATCCCTGTTGAAGAAGCACCTACAGAAGAAACACCTGTAGAAGAAGTTCCAGTTGAAGGAGAACCAGCTCCTGCGGAAGGAGAAACAACTCCAGCAGAAGAGACTCCAGTAGAGGAAGCTCCAGCAGATGAAACTCCTGTTGAAGAAACACCTGTAGATGAAGTTACAAATGGCAACCTTGAAGAAACCCTCATTGAAGAAGTAACTGAGGAAGAAGCTGAAGTCATAGAACAGGAAGCAGCAGCAGAAGCTGAAACTGTAAGTCCAAACCTTCCAGGCGGATTCAGTAGATTCCTTTCAGGATTTGGCGACCTCTTCGCAAGCAAGCCTGCCAAAGCTCAGAGAGCACTTGAGCGAGTAAGAGAGAACAAGCTCAGAATACTAGCCAAGATGAACGAAAAGCAAACAGGCCTTGCCAAGTCAAAGAAATGGGCACCTGAAATGCAAAAACTGCAAGAAATGATTGCAGCAGACATGGCAAAAGCTGAAACAGCAATCGAAGGCATTGACGGCGACAGTCCAGAAGAGCTTGAGCAGATTTCAGAAATCAACGAAGAGCTTGCAGAGCAAGAAGTCGTTGACGGGCTTATCGCTGAAGAAGCACAAGAGACCGTCGGAGCAAGCGAAGACTTATCGTCTGAGGAAATAGAAGTTCTTAACGAAGTAGACGAGAACTTGGAAGCAACAACTGAGAAGGTCAAAGGCAAAGCCAAGAAAGAATTGCTCGAAACTGCCGGAGAACTAGTTGCTAAAGGAAAGTCCATCAAAGAGCTGAAAGAAACCAAGGACAAGGCCGTAAAGCACAAAGAACTCCGTGCTGAAGGCAAAGCCAAAGGCGGTCCAAAAGCAGTTGAAAAAGAGACTGTAAAGATGGAAAAGACCAGCGGCAAGAAATCTGACAGTGATGGCGCGACTTCCAAAGGCGGCGGAAAAGCTAGCAGCCAAGGAGGCGGAAAGGGCAAAAAGTAAGCCCTAATTTTTTATTTTTTTTATTTAAATTTTGATTGAACTTTAGTATACTTCAAAACATCCTCAGTTCTTAACAACAAAGAAACAGCCAAGTAAGGCTCAATCTTGGACAATAATTCCTGAAAGCGAGTTTCGCCGCGCTCTGTCAACTTCAAAGACTTATTATCATAAGAAATCAGCTTCTTCTGCTCCAAATCTTCCAAATTCTTGTACATCGCGCGCTCGCCCTTGCTAACCATGCCAGCAGCACGAGCAAGCTCAATGAATGCCTTCTTGTTCATATTTACAACGAGCGGTTTATCTGCAAACCTTCTATCACATTCCTCATAACACCGACCCAAAGCAAACAGGACAAACGCCTGCGGCTTAGACAACCCCATACGGTAAAATGAGCTTTCTTAACTTATAAATCTTACTACAAGAAAACCAACAATTACTCCGAGAACCAAGCCAGCAATTACGTCCCTTGCAAAATGACGCTTCTGCAAAACTCTTGCCACGGCAATCGCTATTGCCGTAAGTGCAAAAAAGGCAGTCAATAAAGAATTATCAAAATGCAAGCTTAAAACAGTAGCAAGAACAGCAGCACGCATTGAGTGCAGACTTGGGAAACTAGACGCGTCAAGCTTTTCTACAAAATTAGTGAACTTCTGTTTGTCAGGACGCTGAGAAAAAAAAGCAATGCGCAAAATAACGGTAACAGCATAAGCCAACACCAAGCCAGCAACCAATTGCAAAGCAAGACTTTTTTCTCCAGCAAAAAAAGAAATCAAAACTACAGCGATAAAAATAGGAACGCCACTAAGGCCCTTGATGTCCTGCAACAATTCATCGCGCCACATAATAGCCCCGACCGGATTCGAACCGGTGTCAACGGGTGTCTTCAGCAATGCTGCCAAAGCCCGCTATACTTGACCGCTATACGACGGGGCTGCAGTTTACTGCAGCCCCTAACACACTTATAAAGTTTTTGGCAGAAACGTTTAAATACCCAAATAGTGCGGATAACATGTATGAGCAAGAAGGGAGAACTAACAGTAACAGGCGTTTTTTCAACAATCGGAGCAATACTAATTTCACTCGGAGTCATCTGGTTTCTAGCATCAAACTGGCACCAAATGCCCTCATTCGCCAAAATATTAATTCTTGTCATCGCAACAAGCGCAGCGTATTTTGCAGGCTACAAACTGGAAGCAGAGCATGAAACAATCAGCCAAGCCATGTACATGCTCACAGCAATATTATGGACTTTATCCTTATTCTTGATCGCACAAATCTTCAACTTAACATCAACATTTCAAGCAAACTCGAACATACTATTAGTAGCACTAATCGGCACGGCAACACTATCATACCTGTTGCGCTCAGCACTAACGCTTGTAGTAGCAATATTCACCTTTGAAGCATGGGTGTGGCTCCAAACATTATCAACAGTAATGGCGATGGAAGCATTAGGCTTTGAAGGAGCATTCAGCCTAATACTACTAAACCAACTCGCAGTCACCGGAACACTATTCGGACTAGCACTATTACACAGAGCGTACAAACAAGACTTCGCACCAATATATACGTGGTGGGCAGCATTTTCAATATTCGGCCTAGGCTTCTGGCTGTCAAACCAAGCAGCACAAGGATTCGTGCCAGGATTCTGGCAAATGTCAATGTTCCTACTGCTACCAAGACTGGCAGTACCAGCATTGCTGATTGGAGCAGGAACTTACCTCTCATTATCACAAAAGAAAATCTCCAAATTCGACGCATGGAGCGGAGCGAGCATCTGGCTCGGCTACATAATAGCAATCAGCATACTCCCCACAATACTAGGACTCGCGCCAGGACAATACGTATTCAGAATATGGGACATGTCGCCAGGCTACATAGTACAATGGCTGATCTTCAACGCAATCTACATTGCATTAATGCTTACGGTGATAAGCTTTGGCACGCGAGAAAAAAGAACATCACTCGTTTATCTGGCACTCCTATACTTCGTAGTCTACATCGCAGCAAGATACATAGGATTCATCGCAGACCTGAGCGGCTATCTCGCAATCTCAACAATGTTCATCATAGGAGGAATAGGATTAATCGTGGTTGCATACTTCTTGAATAAATTCAGAAAACACACACTAGCACAACTAAGATGAAAAAACACTTAATAGCAGTAATAGTTCTAGCAGTAATCTTTGCAGGATTTCTATTTTACGCGAGCTGGCCAACAGCAACAGGAACAGGCGTAGAACTAAAACTAATGCCAGTAGACCCATTTGACCTGATACGAGGACAATATTTAACGTTAAGATACGAAATAGGAACAATACCAGAACAATACAATTTCACAGAAGGAACAACAGTCTATGTTGTGCTTAAAAAAGACGGCGATGAAATACACCGTCCGGCATCATACAGCGAACAAATGCCGCAAGCAGGAGAAGGACGAGTAGTCATACGCGGAACATCACACAAAGACTGGATAGAATACGGCATTGAAAGCTATTTTATTGAAAGAGGAGCAGTACTAAAAGAACAAATGACAAACGTAACTGCTTACGTAAAAATACTGCCAGACGGCAGAGCATCAATAGTAGAATTACGCAAAGACCACAAGCCAGTAGAATTCGAGTATAGAGAAGTAAAATTTACTTCTTGAAGATTTCTTCTTCCATACAAACTTTCAGAAAGTTTGATCAAATTGCTCCTTGTTCGTGCTCCAGAAGCATTCTAACAGGATGTTTGCTTTGCAAACATGTTTAAAACTCTTCTCTCGCACTCACAATGTCGCAAAAACCTAGTCTCGCTTAAAACTCTTAAAAACTTCTTCTTCCATAAAATGCAAGCTGCCAGGAATGATTAAAGCATGCGGTGCCTCGCCAAAATCCGCATCAGAAACCTCTGTAACCGTGCCAGCGATTATTTTTTGGTCTTTACAGCCAAGCCTTGCAACGCCAATGCACCTGTCTTTAGGCATGAACACCTTTTCATTGCGCTTTCTTTCAATCTTTCTTAAGATTTCTATAGCCTCATTAACAGACATGAACTTATTGTTCTTCGGGTCAAGGTCTAACAATACAAGAGTGTGAGCACCAATTGACTTGTTCTCCTTAATTACGTTGTAAAAAGATTCCGGCTCAAAGTTTTCCTTAGGAAAAGGAATGCTAGTCGTCTTACCAAACTTGTAAACTTGAAGCCCTGTGGCACCAATCGCGTTAATAATAGAGGCATTATGAATGACTTTTGTGCTAATTTTTTGCTCTTTAGCTCTCTGCAAAATGTCCCAATGCGTAGTAGCGCACAACGGGTCGCCAATAATCAATAAAGCAACATTTCCTGTTTTTGCTTCCTTCAACAATTGCTCAGCACTCTCAACAAACTCACGATCAGCCAAAGCGACTTTCTTGCCATACGACCTTTCCAAGTCCTGAACAGAGCATGCTAATTTAGAAGTATAACTCTCCAAATATAGCTTATCGCACTTCCTTACGGCTTCCAAACCCTTTAAGGTGATATCCTTCTCGTCGGAAAGCCCAAGCCCAATAAGGTATAACATACAACCTTTTCCGAGAATGCCCCTATATAAAGCTCACTCCTGATACAACGAAAAATCCTTGTCCATGCTGTACATCCCGTTATCAACAGCGGTCCTGCACGTTTCCTTGTTTTCTCCATCCAGTTCCTCGCATATTTTTTCGGCTCTGCGGGGGAAATATTTAGCCAAACGCTCCATCGCGCCCTCAATGCACACAAACTGCTCATTCTCAGTGCCAGAACCGCAAACATCTGCAACGCTGATCTTATTATCCCTGATGAACGGCATGTACCCATTGCCCAAACCATGGAAACAACCAAACCTGAACTTGCCTTCAAGCTTTTCACATTTCTCAATTATGGCCTCGGGAGCCAGATTTGCCTTAATATTCCTGTTCACAACATAAACCATCTTGTACCTGGCACAAGCAGCAGGGAAATCAAAAGAGTCACACGGATACAATATTTCTTTTGATTCCGCATCTTCCTTCTCACGCTGCAAAGTGTACTCCATATACGCGCCGGTAGCGCAATAATACTTCATCGGATAAGCGCCAAACTCCTTGCAGGCAGTTATTGCTTCAGGAATATCATAATCCATCAAGAACATCAATGCATGGCCAACACCATGCGCACAATCGCCTGGAGAATAAGACGACACCATCTGCCCATTCTCACAAACTTCATCCATCTTCGGCTTCAACAATTCAATGTCAATATGGTCATCCTTTTGCACACTTGAGAAGGCTTCCATCAGAACACCATGCATACAGCCAGAATAACACCTGTCAGCACAAATCTGCAAGCCCTTGCCGATGTCCTTCACTTTGACAAAGATTACTTTGCCCAAATCATGAGCTTCATCGTGACATACCGGCCACACATCATCAATACCGTCCAAAATACCATTCGCGCCAATAACGCCAACATACTCTTCGTATAACGGGCGCCTGTTTTTTCCAGATTTCTTCAACTTAACAACGAACTCAGCCCTCTCAGACACAGCCGAAGAAGGCTCAACAAACAAAACCTGCTCAGAAGACATCTCAAAATCATCAAGAACAACATCACCAACAGGACTCTGGCATGCAACAAGAAAAATCAAAACCACACACAAAAACTTGCCCTGCATGAAGAAAAAGCCGGAAAAGAAGTTAATAAAACTATCGCCGGATTAAGGAACAATAAGCAGGCAATCATCCAAAGGAGGATCACTCGTGTCAGGAATTTCTGCCAGCCCTTTATACGCAAGGCATTTGCACTCCAAAGCCCTTCTGAAGTTTTCATTGTTTATCTCTACTTCTGCCATATCGAGCCTTTCTCCAGCAATTGAAAGATCAGCGCTATTGATCGAGCCGAATGCGTTACCATTAACATCAATAGCCCTCTGCATAGAATCAATCAGCAAACGTATCATCGCATCAATCTCGTGAAGCTTTCCATACGGGTCGCTGTCTGCAGGGAACCAGAAGCTCACTGGCTGGTCATCACAAGCATAATTCGCCAATGTAAACTCAATAGTCTTGAATTCCAATTGCACTAAAAAGTCCTTTACTATGTGCAACAAGTCCTGAACTTTAGAAAACAACATGTTGTGCGCCATTGCCAAGTCAAACAAAACACCGCCCGCTTCATCTGCTATTATACAGTCCTCTGGGCAACTAATAGGATTTTCAGGAAAATCACAAACGCCATCCCCGCACTCACCAGGAGCATTGCCTTCAATCAGGCAGGCAAAATTACAGCCATCACCATCTACAATATTTCCGTCATCGCACAGCTCGTCACCATCAACAGAGCCGTCCCCGCAAATGAAAAAAGGACAAGACTCATCTATCGGACAGTACTGCGCAGGAGGAGGACTGCCACCATTGCAGTCCGTAAGCTGAATTTCCAATTGGTTAAGACCAAAGCCCATGCACTCAGTGCCACCGCTTGAACCCACCCTAAAAAATATAGATTTCACCTCAGCAGTAGGGCTGAGAGGAACAGGCACAAAAGTTGTAAAGTCAACGTCAAAACTGCCGGCAAAATAACCATTGTTTCCAGGGAAAAAATTCTGGTCCTGCAAGACAACAATGCCACCGCCCTCCAAATCAACACCCCACTCTGCAACCTCACCATAATTAAAATCCGCCTTAATGCGCTCAATGAACTGAGCCTGAATCGGCTCAGCAAATTCAGCCTCGTAAGCAATCAAAAACTGCTGTGGGACGCCAGCATCCTCGCAAGAACCGCAAGCAATAGGAGGACTATTCCGGTTAGGACAAGTTCCATCAACTGACGAAATTACCCTGAAATCAGAACAAAGCAGAGCGTAAGCTGAAGGAATAAACAAAAATACCAACAACACTGCCAATAAAACTGTAAATCGCCTCATTTTTCAAACTTAAATAGCAAGGTATCTTTTAAAGGTTGCCATCTTACAATAGTCTGATTTTTAACCACTATTCAGTGGCGAATGTAGAAACCTTTATAAAGGGCTTTTCATTAAGCAACCTTATGGGGGGTCTTAAACAACAGTACGAGCGCGATAACCGAGAAGTGCAACGTATTGAAAGCTATCTACCAGCAAACATAGACCAAGCCCCATTCTTTGGACAAAAAACCACATGGAAATGCGACCTTAAAGGTTTTACAGACACAACACAGCAAAAGCTCCTTGAAGGAAAAATCGCAGTAGACGGCTGGAACATCAGAATGGGAGAAATTTGCGGCAAATTCGACATCGTAGAAAACCCGTACAACGGAAAAATACAATATTTTGAAGGCGACGCGGGAGCAGCACTCTTTGACAACCCGCACGACGCAATACTCGCAGCAGCAGACATAGCACAAGCAATACTAGCTATGCCACCAGAAAAAGCCAACAAGCGCGAAATAAAACTCAACATACGACAAGGAATAGCAACAGGAAACGTTTTCACAGCAATAGCAGGAGATGCAAGAAGAATACCAGTAATAGGCGGGCAAGGACTCGCAAAAGCATACGAACTGGAAGAAAGAGCAACACCAGGAAGAGTACGAATAGACAAAGAAACATACCTGCGGCTAAGAAGCTCACTGCCATTCGAACAACACGGCGAAGAATACGAGCTTGCCTATGAATCAACAGGAATGCCGCAAAAATTTCCACCAGTGCCATTAGACCACCCAGAAACAGACGAATGGTACGCTTCTGAAATAGAAAAATTACGAGAGCGCAAAAGATACGCGCTATCATTCTTTGCACCATTAACAAGAGAGGAAATACTGCAAGGACACACCGGAAGACTGGAAAAAGCAACTTTAATGTTCGGAGACATGCCAACACTGCGAGAACTCGCAATATACTATGACGGCAGTCCAGAAATACTCCTTGACATTTACAACGCGCACTTCGAAGCATTGCAGGAAATAGAGAAACAGTTCAACGGAGAAATAGACAAACTCTACAAATCAGTATTCATGGCCAGATTCAGAAGCAGAACAGACTACGGCGGAGAAAAACTAGAACATTTTGAAGCAGCAAGAGAAGCAAGCACACGATTAAACGAATGGATGCAAAAAAATGAACGCTTGCAAGAATTGTTAGCAAAAGCAGGAATAGAATATCAGGCGCCGTACATAGGATTTGCAACAGGACCAGTATACGTAGGACCAGTAGGCTCAGAACAAAGACGAGCATTCACAATGCTCGGCAGCGAAGTAAACCTTGCTGCACGCCTAATGAAAGCAGCACACGAACACCCAACAAAAAGAATACTAACAAACCTACGCGAAGGCAGCGAAGAAATTGGCGAAGCAGAACTAAAAGGACTAGGCAGGACAAAACTGTTCAAACCAATAACAGGCTACACAAAAATAATGCGCAAGAAAACACTTGTAGGCAGAGATGCAGAAATAGAACGCTTGCACGGAATACTCGGATTAGGCGAAAGCCAATTAGTAAGCATAGTCGCTGATGCTGGCTACGGAAAAACAGAATTGACCAAATTCGTAGAAAAAATGTTCAGACAGAAACACACCTCCTATCAGGTCATAGAAGGACAAGAAGTGCCTGTGTTTAACGGAACAGTCTACAAAGCATCAGCAGTACAGCAAGCAAAAGACATTCCAGACTACATACTGCAAGACTTAGTCAAAAACGCATTACGCATCACAAGCTCAGACAACAAAGAACAAACAAAAGCAAAACTGGATTCCATTGTTGATGGCGAGCACAGAAAAATAGCCCACCAATGGCTAGGATTGAGCTTAGGCTACGAAAAGCCAACACAAACAGGCAAAGAACTAGAAGAAGCACGCAAACAAATGCTTCTAGGATTGGTCAAAGAAGGACCAAAAATGCTCGTCTTTAACGACGTCCACTGGGCAGACGAAAATTCTCTTAAAACAATCGAATGGCTTAACGAAAAACTCTCTAATACTGTTGTATTAACCAATTACAGGCCAAAAGAAATAACGCGCGAAGTAAAAGGCACTAAAATAGAGCTAGGCGCACTAACACAAACAGGAGTCAGCCAATTAGTTGCGCACCAAATAGGCGCTATGCCAGACACAGAACTAGCCGAATTTGTTTACTCACAAAGCAAAGGAATTCCATTGTACATCGAAGAAGTTGTTAATTTCTTAAAAAACAACGGGCACGTACACGACGGCAAGCTAACAGCAAAAGTAGAAACAATCACCATTCCCGACAGCATAGAAAAGTTAGTCCTTGAAAGATATAGAGCGCTAAGAACCCCAGAACTGCAAACGATATTACAGTATGCATCCTGCATGTTCGGAGAAGAATTCCCGAAAAGATTACTCGAAAGCGCGCTAGGCAAAAAAGAAGGAGAATTAGATTTATTACTAAACGAGCTAGCCAAACAAGACTTCATCAACACGCAAGGCGGAACAATAGAATTCAAACACAATTTAGTAAAGAACGCCATTTACGAAACAGCAATCAGACCAATAGAAAGAGCAAAAGCACATACCAAGATAGGAGATACTAGAAAGGAGTTGTACGGGGAAGGAAACGACCAACTAGTCGCACTAGCATGGGATTACGAGAACGGGGAAGATGTGGAGAAGGCGGTACACTATAATTGGTTGACGGAGAGAATGTTCATTACAAATAAGGAATATGAAACGGGAATTAGTTATTCCTACAAGATTGAGAATCTTGTTAAAAAAAGTGATAATCTGTCTGAAAAAGCAAAATATGGTCAAGGGCTTTCCTTAAATGGACGTGGTGTAGCATTAAAAGACTTGAGACGACTATCTGAGAGTGTTGAAGTTTTCGATAAAGTTTCAGAAATTGCAGATACTTTGCCTGAACACTTTAAAGATCAGCTTATGTTGAGAGTTTATGCAAATTTGGGAAGTCTTAACAGCGAAGATATTAAAAAAATAAAACAATATCATAAACAAGGTCTGCGTCTAGCACAAAAACTTAATCAAAAATCTATTGAAGCTACACTTTGGATTAATGCGGGCCTTGCATCAAAAGGAGAAAAGCGAATTAAACGTACTAAGAGGGCTATTGCCCTATTAGAAAAGTCGGGTGATAGTTACGATTTAGCTTTGTCTTGGAACAATTTAATTATTCCTCTAGTTGAAACTAAGAGACTGGATGAAGCAGAAAATGCGGCTATGCGATCATTTGCAATAGCTCAGAGAATTGGACATAAAGAAATGCAAGGAAGAGCAAAGTACGGTCTTGCAAATATTTATTCAAATATTGATTTAATGAAAGCTAAAGCTGCTTATGAAGAAGCTGAAGAATATTTAGTAAATCTTAATACTCCTTTGACACTTGCATTTTATGAAAGCTGGATTCAATGCGCGATTAAATTAGGCCTTAAAGAACAAGCGCTTGTATTATATGAAAAGTTTAATGAGAAATTAAAACTATTCTCCGAAGATAATAAATTTATAAAAATAAAAAAAGAGTTAGACTTGCTTTTTTCTCAAAATAAATAAGAAGGCTCCAATAACAACTATTGCAGTTATGACAAGGGCTGCCGTGCTACCCTGACCCTCTGGAAGTGCGGAGAATGCACCGGTTGGAATTGACAATGCGCTAGATGCTCCCGAACTATCTCCCATGACATTATAGTTTCCAGTGTCCATATCATCGTTTACCTGTGCGGCCGCAAACGCTCCAACCATCGTCTGTGCTGGAGGTGAAACTAGTATGTCAACAGTGTTTCTGGTCAATATCGAGGAGTGCGTTTTGAAAGTCGAAAAGCAATCCAGTTGCAATCCAGGGAAAAGCTGAAGTCCAGTAACAAGTGGTATTGTACTTAGAGGACCGATTGATGCAGTATCTGAAGTTGTAGGGTTGTCAAAAAGTGTTCCCGCTGGTGATGCTATACAGACTTCAAGATATGCTCCCGTTGCTCCGTAGTGTGGTTCTGTTTTAAATGTTATAGTATTTCCAACATACGAGATTCCAAAAGCTGTATCAGTGTTTGGAATTCCAATGTCGGTTGTGCCAGTCGATAAGGGATTGTCGACTGCATTTGAGTCCTGGAACCACGCAGTTAATGTTGTTCCAAGCTGTAATTCGTCATTTATAGTATCAGTTGTCGTTTCAAGACCAAACATTCCTCCAAAAAACGCGCCTCCACCCAAAGTCATAGTAAATATGGCAGGATCACTTGCTCCCTCTTTTATGACCACACTTCCTGAGAATCCATCGATGTTTAAAGTGCTTCTTTCTTTAACTGGACTGGTCTGAATTACATCGGCAGGCAGTCCGCTCGGGAAGCTTACTTCGATTGCAATCGGGTCAGAGAACAAGTTATATCCTAACTTGGTTCCATCAGTGAACGGCTCTCCAGGCAGATTGTTTGTTTGTTCAACTTGAACCTCTACGGTGTCCGGTCCGATGTTCGTAACTGTGACTGAGAAGTCTCCCTGTAACGTAGGCGCAACAAACGCCTGGTCTCCATAGAACTGGAAGTTACTGACTGGAGAACCGTCTGAATCGCCAGGTATAATGCTTGCAACTCCCATGATTTCATCAAACGCCGATTCTATATCTTCGAGAGTTATGTCGTCAGCATCATCATTCTTGAATATCTTGGTTACCATATCACACTGGACTATCAAACCAGTCAGTGGGAAAGTGCCAACAGCAGTTACTGTCTGACTGGGATCTTCCGGGGTTACAACAGTGCCATCAGCATCGTTATCTGCAATGCAGTTATATGCCGCTCCTGGTGATGGTCCGGCTGTAAACAGATAATGAAGCATAACGATCGGATCACTTAACCTGATTTCATCCATATCTGCATTGTCATCACGCGTGAAACTGCCGACTCCGATCGCTCCAACGTCTGGAGGCTCTGTAGATACACCACCTGTGCGGACTTCAAGATTATCTGACAGGCCAGTTCCGAGAATTTCATTGCCACTTTGTGATAGAACTTGCGCCACTACAACTTGCTGAGTGTTCAAAGCACCAGTTGAGATGCGCCATTGTCTGGATGTTGTTCCAGGGCTTAATTTGAGAATGAAATTCTCCTGCGTACCAACACTAGTGGTTCTGGTTGTGCTTGACAGCAAGAAAACAGCATTGCCTAAACTATCAAATACTGCGCTGCTGGCTGGACCGTCTTCTGTAAATATTGTAACAACCGCAATGGCAGGGTCTTCAAGATTTGTATTATCAAGATCGGTTACATCAAAAAAGTAATTGGACGTGCCTGGGCCTTCTCCATCAGTTATTGCAATTTCAAGAGAATCAAGCGGATTAGCAACTGCAGGTGGTCCCGTTATTGTTGGGGGTCCAACTGAGAACGCAAACGCTGCTTTGTCGTCTTCGATTGCGAGCAAGTGCTGGTAGTCAACTTCTATTTGCTGCAACATTTGCAATAAGAAGAATGCTCCTGGCTCGTCAACTATCATCTGCTCGAGAATGCCTAAGTTCTTAATCATGCAAACATAGTTCAATTTAACATCGTTAAAGTAAGTCTGAGCGCCAACCGTGAGAGAAGGGCCTGAGTAAATCTCTTCCAGAGTCAAAGCGCACTCAAACATATGATCAAATGCCTTTACTGTTAAATCATCTTCTTCAGATGTTGACCTTGAAGCACTCGTGTAAGCGGTTCGTATGTTTTGAATCAAGTCACAATCAGCACCGCCGGCTCCAGGGCAAGCAAGAACAGGTCCTCCATAAACGGTTGCATCAACAGTTGCTTCAAACACGTCGCTGCGAACAGCAGTATCTTCAACAACTAAATCAACTCCGGGATCGCCAAACAAAAGAGTATTCTTTTCCTGCAATAATGCCAAGAAATCATCATCCAAGATGAAACTGCCAGTAACAGGCTGTGAAATAGTTTGAGCGATAACACTAGAAACAATGCTGGACAACATCAAAACGGCCACAAACATGCTGAAAATTTTCTTCATTTTACATCACCTCAAGCAACACCGCAAGGAGTGCACGTGACTGAATTATCAGTCAAGCCAAGCAACTCCTGCCTATACGCGAGACACTTGCACTCAAATGCCTCTCTAAATTCCGATTCAGTAATACAAGTTTCAGCTTCGCCCAACAAAGCACCAGCGCCAGCCAAATCAGGGCCTGGAAAGCCAAAGTTACCGACAGCCAAACCACGCTGCAACGAATCAATAAGCAATTGAATCATAGCATCAATCTCGTTCAACTTGCCATAAGGAGAAAACTGAGAAGGAATCCAGAAAGAAACCGGCTGTTGAGCACACTCAAAGTTAGTCAGCTGAATCTCAATAGTCTTAAACTCCAACTGAATAATCATGTCCTTAATAATGTGCAACAAGTCCTGAACTTTAGAAAATAACATGTTATGGCCAATAGCCAAGTCAAACAAGACAAAATTCACTTCCTTTTCAGCTTCACACTGGCAGTTGCTGTTGCAAACGCCTGAAATACACTGATCATTATTACCGGGAGGATCACACTCTTCAGGAGGATCAACAATACCATCACCGCACTGCTGACCGAAAACAGGTATAACTGAGAATAATAACAACACTGCCACAACGACTGCAAACCGCCTCATTTTTCAATCACCTTTCTATACCCTTGCTATTTAAACCTTTTCCTATTCCCTTCCCTTCAACGATTTCAACATCTTCTCAATCTTCTGATAAGACTTCTCCAAATCATCAAGCTGAGAGTCAACATCAGGTTCTTTAGGAACTGCTTTCTTCGGCTTTGGAGGAGCTTCAACAACCGGCTCTTCAACTTTCTCTGAAACAACCTCTTCAGCAGTTTCAGGCTGAACAAAAACATCAGGAACTCCACCCTCGCGCCTTCTAGACAACACCATGTACAACAACAAAATCAAAGCGACAAGCAACAAAGCGCCAGTAACAACATGAGTGCTCTTCAAACGAGGCTTCAAAGACTCTTCCTGCAGAGACGGCTGCATAGGAGCCTGCTCCTGCACGCACCTTCCATCACTGCACCTGAAGCCAGGAGCACAATCACTATCAACCCTGCACTCAGCAGGAACACTTGGCTCGCCGCCACTCTTAGCAGTCTGCTGGGTAGTCTGCGCAGCACCAACAGCGCCGATAATACAACGTCCAGAGAAAGTATCAAACACATAAGGTGAAATGCAAGAATCAAGCTGGCAGTACTGCCTGCACTGAGGCAGTTCCGGCTGAGCACAGCAATTAATGTGCTGAGTCTCGCCAGTACGCAATTGAACAGTAACATCAGTCAAGTCCTGCCCGCCGCAACAATTGTAAGCAGCATAAGCACTGCCTCCCTGGTAAACAAATCCACGGCAACAACCAGCGCCAACCTGCATTACAGGCCTGTTGCCACCGCCATTATTTCCTCCGCCAGGAGGTTGGCACAAACAAGTATCAGTATTGCACGTCTCACTGCCAGGACAAGTCAAAGAAGGCTCATTGCACTCCTCTCCAGGATTAATAATGCCGTCACCGCACTCAAACTGGCACGTAGCGCCACAACCATCATTAGGAGCATTATTGCCATCATCACACTCTTCATCATCACCATCGCCAGGAATATTATTCGGACCATCAGCGTCAAGGAAATTATCACCACAAAACTCAGTAGTACAAGTTGAACTGCAACCGTCTCCATTTACAACGTTGCCATCCTCACATTCTTCCGGCGGGTTGCACAACTGGCCATCGCCACAAGCCTCAAGCTGACAGGCAGCACTGCAACCATCGCAAGCTATGACGTTGCCATCATCACACGCCTCTCCAAGATCAAGATTTCCATCTCCACACTCTGGAAGTTCTGTCTGACAGAACTCATCACAACCATCGCCGTTAGCATTATTGCCGTCATCACACTGCTCATCATCACCGCCGCCAGGAGCGTTGTCAGGACCATCAGGATCGGTAACACCATCACCACAAAACTCATCAGTACAAGTTGAACTGCAACCGTCGCCGTTTACAATGTTGCCATCGTCACACTCTTCAGGAAACTCAAGAATACCATTACCACAAACAGGAATAAGCTCGCACTCACCAGTCTGCTGATCAAACTGCAATAAAGAAGGCTCGATCAACTGATTATAAGCACAACACTTCAACTGGCCTGACGTCAAAAAGTTGCCAAGCGTCAATTGCGCTTCAGCAGTAGTTTGCAAAGTAGAAGCGCTGTTAAACTGCAGGTTAGACACTCCAACCTGGCCCCTAAACACTACATCAGAAAGTTTGAACAACAAATACTGGTTGTAATTATCAATCTCATTCTCCTTGCCATAAGGATGGAAGCCAGCAGTCAGCATGAACAAGTTAGGAACAACCTGGCAAGGATTGCCATTCGGAGGGTTCAAGAAAGCCTGCCTTAAACCATACTGAATCATCTTCAGCTCGTCCTGAGTAACCTCGTGCTGGTTAATATGAGCCAAGTCCTGAACCTTAGAAAACAACATGTTATGACCAATATACAAGTCCTGCAAGACAAAAGCAACTTCCTTAGCGCAAACACAGTTAGGCTCGCATAAGCCAGGGCATGCTACATCATTTGGAGGAGTTCCAAAAGGTATTCCTCCAGGATCGCACTGCTCGGGGAAGTCCAAAGCGCCATTGCCACAAACAGCAAAAGTACCATAATATTCCAAATACCAAACCAACTCACTACCAACAACCCCGCGCGGAATCCTAAACTCAACAAAGTTATGCTCATAATTAATGCTTGAAGAATAACCAAAAGTGTTCAAACCAAACTCGGTGCTCTCATAATTTGAGAAATACTTCTTAACGCCATCTGCAGTCTTAACATAAACAGCAGCCCAGTCCTCAGTAGGCTCATCAGTGTTGTCTGGAGTAATGTCCAGCGCGATGTAAACATAATCCTTATCGCCCCTCACCCAACCATACGACCATCCAGCAGGATGACCAGTGGCAGAAACCCACCACTCTCTGAAGGAAGGCTCGCCAAGCGAGCTATCCAAACGGCCATCAAAAACAAACCTGCCAGAAGAAATCTTCGTAGTTGCAAACTCTTCCTTAGAAGGGTACCTCGCAGGCACTGCATTATGACCATACTCGTTAGCATTCAAATACAATTTCCCGCCACTTGAAAACCCAACCAATAACGACTTACCATTCATTTCAATAACATCATTATCCTGAGAAACAAGCTTGTGAAGAACATTCCTGCCATCTAATAAGGCCATAGTAGGAGGCAATAACTGACCATTAACTTCAACGGCAACATAATCAACGTCAGCAAAAGGTTCGCCGGATTGAGAGATAATCACTGCATTATCAACATCGAAAGTCTGAGTGGAATACTGAACAGAAAACTGGGCTTTCTGACTATCAATTTCAAACGTAGCAGAAGCAAAAGGCAGTAAAAATAGCACTCCCCATAGTAATAATAGTCGCCTCATTTTTAACATAGCAACTTCACGCACCTATGTATTTAAATCTTTCCGCAAGGCACTAACATAGGTAATTACCACTATTAAGTGGTTATAAACAGAAACATTTATATATTTCTCCTATATAAATGCCTTTATGGGGGAGACGAAGTTATTTAAGCATGGAAGTCCTCATAATAACTCGATGGGGGACAGAAATCTAGACGATCTAGCACAAGAACTAGCAAAAAACCTAAACATAACACTTTCTGACAAGCCACGAGAAAACGTCTCAGAATCAGTCCAATACTGGAAAACAGGAAGCAACGGACAATACACAATCGACCACACAGTTGATCACAACCACGCAAGCTATTTAGTTGTTATAGAAGAAACAGGCGTTACTGCAACAACAGAAGCAGGATGCAAAAAAGAAAAAACAGACACAGGAATCGCAGCTTTCCTCGGTCAGAAGGAATTCTACATACACTTCCACGGGCACACCGCACTCTTAGAACAATACAAAGAAAGGATGAAAAAACTAAGTACAAATCCAAAACTACAGAGATTCTACGACCTTCTTGAATTAGAAATAGGAAGACAAGAATGCGAGAAAACAGCAGGCATTGCAGGAGAATGCTTTGACGTCGAAGCAGAACTTGGCACGATAGAAGACCTCAAAGAACTGCCAAAATTTGTAAAAGAATTCTACAGTTAAACCTCAGCACTTATCCTTATCCAAATCGTTTTTGGTTACTATGTTATCAAAAACAATTCTTTTCTCTTCACGATAATAAAGATACATCAAACGCAAATTATCCGTAATTCTGGCGTGCAAATAGCCCTTGCAGTTCTTTCCATATATTATTTTCTCATGCAGTTTCTTATCATAAACTGTAGAAGTCATGATCTGCTCCTCAGTGCTTTTAATCTGAGCATTCCAGCCAGCATATGAGGCGCATGCAGACAGGTATTTTTTCGTTCGCTTAATCTTGTCAGCATCAATATCAAGAAAAGGTTTAAACATTTCGGCTGATTCCGCCTGAAAAAGACTTTCAATCTTTGCCTTCTCCGTATTTGCAGTATTCACAATCTGGTCGACAACAGGCTTGAACTCATCCGTTAACAAGACCTTATACGTTGCTGGATCTTGGGCATATTGCTCTTTAGTCAAACCAGCTTCTGCATCAAACTTTGTCTTAAGAGTGCTATAAGAATTATAAAAAGAATTTTTCACACTTATCAAATCAGCAATAACATTGTGCTTTTGAAGAACATCCCTGAATTTAATCAAACTCAAGTTCAAAACACCAATACTGCTTCCAATAGAGGGAAAAGTTTCTCTTGCTTGAGAAATAAAGCCGGATGTCAACCGGTTAAAAAACTGTTGTGTAACAGAAGAAATTGTACCAAGCGAGTTCGCAACAACCTGCAAAACATCTTTATCAGCCATAACAACAAGTAATTACGTTTTGTTTTAAAATTCTAACTAATTAAAAAATAAAAAACCCCTCTCCAATCGGGAGGGGCCAAGAATTGCCTTCATACAAGTGCGCCGAAGCGCTGGGGGTGGTATGAATGAAGGCAAAGAACTTAACGAATAATCTCGATGCCCAACTCGTCAGTCATCTGGCGTGAAACAGCCGATTTCCTGTCAAGCGATGTGCTGCCGACAATACCGGGGCTCTTCACACCAGTAATAATCGTCATAACCATCAACTTGCCCTTCATGTCATCAGAGACTCTTGCGCCCCAAATGACGTTTGCGTCTTCGTCAAGCGTTTCAGTCACAAGTTCACCTACGTGGTTAATCTCTTCCAAAGTCATGTCAGGACCGCCCCAGACATGAATCAAAGCACCAGTAGCACCGGTGTAATCAATGTCCAACAAAGGATTCTGCAAAGCGCCCTTAACAGCTTCATCTACTCTGTTAGTAGTATCAGAACTGCCAACGCCGATAGCAGCAACACCTCCATTAGTCATGATTGCTTTAACGTCAGCAAAGTCCAAGTTGACCAATGAAGGCATTGCAATTGTTTCAACAATTCCCTTAATCATCGTAGCAACAAGCTCGTTAGCAACAGCAAAAGCCTGCTGAACAGGCAAGTTACCCGCAATCTGAACAAGTCTGTTGTTATCAATAACGATAACAGTATCAGCTGCTTTTCTCAACTGTTCCAAACCAAACTCTGCCTTCTCAATTCTAGCTCTTTCAATGTTGAAAGGCATGGTAACTGTTCCAATAACAATCGCACCCATATCCTTGCAAAGCTGAGCAACAATAGGAGCACTGCCAGTACCAGTTCCTCCGCCCATTCCAGCGCAGACAAAGACCATGTCTCCGCCCTTCAAAGAAAGCTTCAAATCATTAATGGATTCCTGAGCAGCTTCTGCGCCTTTCTGCGGGAAACCGCCACAGCCGAGACCTCTCGTGCATTCTTTTCCAATAATGAACTTCTTGTCAGCTTCACTGATCTTGAGATGCTGTTGATCAGTATTAACAGCAATAATCTCAGCGCCCTTGATTCCGCGCTTGTACAGCCAAGTAACCATGTTGTTACCAGCGCCGCCACAGCCAATCACCTTAATATTTGCCTGGCCGACAGCAAGACCGTCAAAAGTAGTTTCATTGTTTTTTGCGTTTTCAACCAAAATGTCCATGCGGATCCCCCCGTTTGTTTATTTTTCACTCCCCCCAGGTAATGGATAAAAATTAAATATAGGGAGTGCTAACTAACCCTTAGAACGTGTTGTATCGCGCCAACGAGACCAACATGTAGTTAAGAACTAAATCGATTAACAAACGCCAAGTTCAATTCGTCGCCAAACGATTAATTGAACACACACAATCAACACAACTTTCCGCCAAGAAAGTTGATGTATTAATTTTTCTTTCTACTTTGGGTGATTTATAAACATTCTTGTAGTGAAAAATAACTATTGTAGAAGCGAATTATTGAAAAGAATTCTTTATCGACGATAAAAGACTCAAGAAAAAATGTTGCTACTCTGGCGTGGAAATGATTCTTTTCGTCACTTTAGTCGGACAAGATTATTTTGTTAACTCTTTTCTAAGAATGGAAACATTATCCTTCAAAAGACCAATATCTTTCTTAAGAATTTCAGCATCTTTGTCTAGATGGTCCACTTTCATGGTTAATGCTGTCATCTGAACAGTAAGTTTTCCGATGCTCTCTAAAATGTTCTGGTACAAACCAAAAATACCGAGAATGAGACCACCCAAAGGCACGCCGTACTCAAGCCATAACGGCGTTTTGATAACTCCTGTAATTTTCAATATTAGCCAAAAAGTAAGAACTGCCCAAGAAAAGTAAAACAGCAATTGCCAAAATGAAATTTTCTTCATAAGCTAATTAGAAGCTGAACACCTTAATATTCTTATCGACGAAATTTCCGTAAAGTTTACGGCTACTGCTGCAATTTTCTAGCAAACTGCTGGACCAATTCTTTTCCTTTCTGAATTGCCTTCTGCACGTGCTCGCCATACCATTCCATATACGCGGCCAAGTCCTTAATCCTGTTGCCCCAACTGTCGATATAAACAGTATTCTCTAATGTGAAACGCAAAGGCATCGGAACTTTCTCGTCGGGATAACCAAGAGGAACAATTGCCTGAATCAAAATATTATCAGGAATTCCAAGAATACGCTTAATCGCTTCGTCTTCAAAAGCACCAACCCAACAACTACCCAGCCCTTCAGCATGAGCAGCAAGAAGCATGTTCTGCACGACAGCAGCACCATTCTGAATACTATACTTCTCGCCCGAACGGCCATAGAAACGCTTAGTCTTCTCAGGCTCAGTACAAACAACGATAATCACAGGAGCACTGCCGACCCAAAACTGCTCAACACAAGCCCTCGAAATACTCTCGCGCATTTTCCCGTCGGTAATCAGAACAAACTTCCAATCCTGCAAGTTGCCCGCGCTCGGAGCAAACCTGCCAGCATCAAGAACGTTCCCAACCTTTTCAAACTCAACAGGAATGTCCAAAAACTTACGAACACTACGGCGAGTGGCAATACATTCAAGCGCGTCCATTGTTTCCTCTTTTTAACAGATAACTCCTTGCTAAATATTTAAACTTTTCAACAAAAATTATTTTGGAATGTTCTGAGTCATTGATTCAAGCTGCTTCATCATCTCGCCAATGTCCTGAAACTGCACGTCGTTCGGAGGAACAAACATTGATTCAGGCACATCAGCAGGCTCGCAACGCGCATTGCTCTGCTCGGCATTAGTGACAACCTCTTCCTGAGTCTTAGGCTGATATTGCTGACCGGCCTCTTCGGATATTTTCTTAATATCAGACAACTTCATCACAGTACCCTGCTTTCCCTGCCAAGTATACATAGTATCCTCAGTGTAAATTCCATGAGCATCAGAAGGCGAAGTATCCAAACGCATCTTGCTGCCCTTCATATAAATAGTTGCAGTCTGCCCTGCCTGCTCAGAAACACACTTAATCGGCTGGCCGAGCTTCACAGCCTCAGCAATCATCATGTCCTGCTTGGCAACAGGCTGTTTAACTTCTTCAGGAGTTTCAACTTGCTCAGGCGCTTCAGCCTGTTCAACAGGCTTAGCACAAGCCACTAAAAATATCAACAAAATAATCAATTGCCATTTCATTTCAATTCACCTCGACCACGCTGACTCTCAGCTAACACTTTGACATCCTCAACAGTATTAATATCTTCCGCAAGACGGTCTTCTCTTAATTTACATAATCGCGGAAACCTCAAAGCAAAACCAGAAGAATAAGTAGGAGACTTCTGAATCTCCTCATAATCAACCTCGATGACGATCTCAGGACGCACCCTAACTTCACGGCCTTTCTCCTCAACAATCAACGGCGTCAACATCTGGGTAAGCTGTTCAAAACTAACACCCTCCTCAACCTTCTCCTTAATACCCGTACCAACCCTGCCAATCTCAACAAAAGAATTATTCTCAACATCGCGAACAGCAACAATGAAACTAGAAAGCCACTGCCCGCGCTTTCCCTCGCCCCACTCCGCACCAACAATCACAACTTCCAAAGTATCCATGGTCGGCTTAACTTTGACACCAAAACCAACCCTTGAGCCAGGCTTGTAAATTCCCTGCAAGTTCTTCATCATCACGCCCTCATTGCCAGCCGCAAGAGAACTCTTGTAAAACTTCTCAGCAACAACTTCATCATCAGTAACAATGTGCGCAGCAAGCTTAATCTCGTGAACGACCGGAACAACAATCTTTTCCAAAACCTTTCTTCTCTCAATAAAAGGAACCTTCAACAAACTATCTTTGTTGAAAAAAAGAATGTCAAAAACATCAACCTCTACTGGAAACTTTCTTGCCATTTCCTCAATATCATACTTCCTCTTAATACGCTGGCTAATACTCTGAAAAGCAAGATATTTTTTCGTCTGCAAATCAATACCAACAACTTCTGCATCAATAATGAAATCGTCACCCTTAACGTTTTTCGCAATCCTTTGCAACACGTCAGGAAACTGGGCAGTAACATCCTCCAAACGACGAGTATACAAAGTAATCTTGCCTTTAGTCTTGTGAACCTGCAGCCTAAAACCATCATACTTTTGCTCAATCGCCGCAGGCTTACCAACAACAGAAAACGCATCAGCAACATCCTTTGCTTTCTGGAACAACATCACCTTGACAGGCTTGCCAGGAATCAAAGAAACATTCTGCAGACCAACTTCTCCCTTTTCCTTGGCAATTTTAGCAACTTCAGAAAAATCATTCGCAACATCCAACGCTTCCTGAACAAGAGTTGTATATTTCTCGTAAATTACTCTTTCATCATCAGATAAGTCCAAATCGTTACTCTCTTTATCATACTTCACGCCTGCTTTGTCAGCAAAAAACGCCCAAACAATCGCGTCCCTGACAGTGCCCTCGCCAAGACCGACCCTTAACTCGCCAAGAATCGTCCTGATAATATATTTCGCCTCAACAGGAGAAGCGCTAGTCATAAGTTCAGCAACCAACTGCACCTTCCTGTCAACAGTGCCAGCACCTTCCATCTCGGCAATCTTCCTCAAATTATCAAAAACCTTTTGAACAGTCAACGGCTGAGAAAACAAGGCAACCTGGGATTTTTTCTTGGTTAATTCAACAGCAACATTTCCCAAATCACCAGTCTCCTTCCAAGTAGACTCAATCTTCTCCAAAGAAGCGCCAGTCGCAACAGAAATAGCCTTCAACAACAACCTCGCGGCCATTCCCAGCTCACGCTGGTCCCAATTAGGAAAAACACGGCCCTGAACAAGAAGCATCACCCTGTCTAAATCATCGGCAGACTTCAGAAAATCAGAAAGAATAGACGTCTTCTCCAAACGCTTCGTAGTAGACTCTAAACGCTCATACGCCCCCACCAACACCGAATACTTCATAGAAACTGAAAAAAGAAAAGAGTATTTATTGATTACGCGGCTTTAGCATAACCAGCAGACTTCCCAGAGTAAGATGAAGCGCCTTTTCCAACATAACCAGGACCCTTCAAAACATCGCCTTTAGGCGCCTGATAATTCTTGCCAACCTTAGGTGCAGCATACTTTCCAAAACTGCCATAATTGCTTACAACTTTAGATGCACGATCACTTGCAATAGCTGCCAAATCATTCTCGCCCTTCTTCGTGAAATAATCTTTCAAGGTGTGCTCGACATCAAGCTCTGCCTGAACATGGCTATCAAAGTATTTACCTTTCTGAGAGGCATGCACAAACTCGTGAGACAAAACATAATTAGTTGCCTTGGTCTTAGTAACACCATACTGCGAAGCAAGCTGGGAGACCTTCTTGTCAAAATCACTCGAGCCAATCAAAGCGGCCTGATTTCCAACAATGGCCAAAGCGGCAACAGCATTCTCCAACTTCGCAGTGCCAACTCTTGTAATATCATAAAAGTCACGACCCTGCCCTCTCAAGAATTTGTACAACTCTCTTCCCTCACTCATCAAATAACTTCTTGCGACGTCCTCAAAATCATTAGAAAACTTTCCGGCAGTATCACGAGCAAACTTGTAACCCTTCTTATCAGGAGAAACTTTCTTTTCAGCCTCATACTTCTCATTACTCATCCAATCCTTGAAATTCTCACTCTTCTCAGACATGCGTTTTTGAGATTCCAAAGAAGACTCATAATTGTCAGAATCCTTTCCAGAATAAGCCTTAAACTCTCCCTTGTAAATCTGCGGGTCAAGAGGAGTCTTCGCCTTTTCAAACAATTCACGAGCACGATTATTCAAAGGAGCATCTACAGCAATCTCCTCTAACCTTTTCTTATGCTCGTGCATAACATCCTTTACTGTCTGGGACTTATTCGTCATATTATCAGGTTATAAGACGTTCAGAAATAAAATTCTTGGTGGCAGAAATGTCATAATGGCAAAATTTTTAAAGACCCCCATAAGACGATGGATTATGGGGTTCATTGACAGATTACACAATGCTTGGAAAATATTCAAAACAAGCTTTGCATTCGTAGGCCGAGACAAAAGCCTAATGATAATACCAATAATCATGGTATTAAGCTGTTTCCTGCTAATAATCCCCTTCTTCATAATCTTCGTAGGAAGCGCAATCGTATTCAGATATGCGTTCGCAGGAGTACTACTGTGCCTCTTACTCGCAAACTTCTGGAACACATTTCTAATGTCAGCACAAAGCTGGATGGTACACGAAGTAGCACAAGGAAAAGACACAACAGTAATGAGCGGAATCAAAAGAGCACTCCACAACGTAGGAGACATCTTTGTTTATTCAGTAGTATTCATGATTGTAGGAATTTTATTGAGCATGATACGCCAAAAAGGAGGATTCATAGGCAGAATGATAGCAGACCTCCTAGGAGTATTCGCAGGCATAATCGGCAAACTCATACTTCCAGCAATGATAATTACAGAAAGAAGCTTTGGAGACGCAGTAAAACAGCTCAAGCACGCAAAAAAAGCAATTCCGGAAATTGCAACATTCGAAATAGGCATACGCCCGATAGTATCACTTACAACATTTTTCACATTTATCTTTGCAGTAATCCTTTTCCTATTATTCGGACCAATACCAGCAATCATTTTCTTCGTCCTTTACCTGATAGTGCTAAGCATGGTCTCATTATTCATCAACAACACTTACTATACCCTGCTTTATCTTACATTAATTGAGAAGAAGCACGTCAAAGGATTACACCTGCGCTAGGTTTATAAAGCACTCATTTCTCGACAGAACTTATGCCCGAGTAGGCTAGCTTGGATAGACTGGAGGGTTGCGGTCCCTTCGACCTGGGTTCAAATCCCAGCTCGGGCGTACATTCTTATCAGGGGATTTGAACCCCTGGGTTCATCGCGGAAATTCGCTAAAATCATATTATGATGCTCCGAATTTCCGGGAACTCGGAGAGCTTCGCTCTTCCGAGTAATCCCAGCTCGGGCGTACATTTCTTTATGGACTTAACGTCCAGATTAACCCTTCACAATCCATATTAAAAGCACTTTCTACGTAGATTACAACGACAACCAAGCCCTTTTGGAGAGCAAAACAAGGAAGGAGGTGATGTATCCAAAAACTGCCGGTCGGGAGCGCCTCTCCCACCGGAACTTTTTTATAACAGTGCAAGGGTCAAATTCTAAAGAGACAGTTGTTTTTTAACCACTAAACAGTAGTTAAAAACAGAAAGATTTATAAAGGATTTAAGACGATAAGAGCGAGTGATGATGACCGAAATGCCACCCGAAGGAGGACTACCAGAACTCTCAATGGTTGAAAGAATACGCAATTATGCACCATTAAGAGCTTTCCGTGCTCTAAAAAGGATGAGGAAAAGCCTAGAAGGCATGATAGGAGAAATCCCAAATGCTGTCGGACTTGACACGAAAAAATCCCTGGCAGCATCCCTGCAGTCATATGCGGATATGCTGAACAGCGATGATGATTTTGAGTATTTGGGGCGAAATGAAGACTGGGAAGCTAAACTAGGAGTACACGGACAAGATTTGCTAACGCTGGCAGATTCGGTTCAAAGAACTGCAATTGCACAAGAGGGCGCTGTAAACAGGTACGTAGAAAAATTCAAACTAAAAATCGATGAGCTTAACGCAAAAGCATCCGAACTGAAAGAAGCAAAAGAAAGATACCTCTCTGCGGCCAGAGAAAACCAAGAACTTCTCGAAGAAATGATGACTGACAAAGTCAGCGGTGCAAGATCAAGAAGGTACTTTTTCAAACGTCTTACAGAAGACTTACTGCCTTTCGCTGAGAAACACAATACTCCTTTATCGGTTGTCGCAATAGATTTGAACAGGTTCAAAAAAGCAAACGACACATATGGCCACCAAGCAGGAGATGCTGTTCTAAAACAATTTACCCAATTAGCACATGACATCTTTCCAAGGCCAAATATAGTTGCAAGACCAGGTGGAGATGAGTTTATGATTGCTGCGCCACAATACACTGAACAAGAAGCTTATGAAAAAACTGAAATTCTACGTGAAAAAGTTGACGGCCACCAATTCACATATTCAGAAATTGTTACTGAAGACGACAAAAAATATGAGGTCACTTATGGAATTCACATCACATTCGCGGCAGGAGTAAGGCAACACGAAAAGGGCATAAGCGTTGATGACCTCTGCAAAGGTGCAGATAGAGCATTCTACGCAGCGCACACAGAAAAAAACAGGACAGTCAAATATAGCGATTTCATCAGACAAGACAGAGGTTCAGAAAGGGAAACAACTGTAAGACCGGCAAAGAACATTATATCGAGAAGGCAGGTGGAGTAGTTTCTGGTCAGTGGTGAAAACAACAACATTTATAAAGGTAACAAACAATGATACTAAATAACGGAGAACGCATGAGCAACGGCGACATCACAAGGGATGATGAAACGGGTATGCAATCAAAAGCATACTTCCTCAACTGCCTAGATGACTTTTTAGTTCTAAGAGGCGAAAAAGGACTTCTCGCAATCTGCGCACCAGACGTGCCAGAAGCAGAAAAAGAAAAAATTGCTGAAGCCATGGCTGGAAGAGGATTTGACTACACAACCCATTACAAATCACAATGCGGAGACATATTCGCAGGCGCGATAGTCTCAGATAAAAAAACATTTGATGACAAAGCAAGCGAACTCAGAGACGAACTATCAAAAGGCGTGCAAACAAAATACGGCATAGCAACAGTGCACATTAACAATGACACAAAAGAAAAAGCACAAGAAGTCCTGTCAAAACTGGAAGCACACGCTTACACAGCAGTCGGCAGGCAGCCTACCCAGCAACCTGCTCCTTAACTGATTTTGCAACAGCAACACCAATAACTTCTGATAATTTCTCCAAAGAAGCCTTCCTAATATCGCCCAAGTCCTTAATGCCCGCACGATGAAGCTTTCTCGCACGAACACGGCCAATACCTTCCAAGCGGATTAATGGCAAAAGTTCCTCTTTAACACCATACTTCAATCTCAAACGCACTTTCATAATCTCTTTCAACAAATCCTGATACTGCATCAACCTCGCCAACTCGTGGCAAGCGTACAACAGCCAGTCAGCATTATCAATTTTAGCTCTCGTTTCACCAGGCCTGCTGTCATAATGCTCAAGAACCCACTCTTCATCCTTCTCATCAATCCAGTCTTCCAGCATCAAAGAAGTCTTAAAACTATCAAGCCAGTCCTCATACTCAGGCTCAAACATGCTCGGCTCGTGCTCCAACAAATAATGCTCCAACAAAGCGTATTTCTGGTTAACCTCATCATATTCCTTCTGCTTAACGCGCAGCAAAGGACGCATCTCAAGAGTATTACAAACAGCATGCAAGAACGAAATCGATTTTAATTTAGTGCGAGTTGCTTTTTCCAGCCTGTTCAACAAATTAAAAGCAGTCAACGGGTCAACATACAATTCAGCAACACGCTTGCCAATAGCAGTCGCACGAAAGCCCTCCTGCACTTCCTGCAAAAAACCCCAATCAACAAGCAATTTCAAAGTCCTATCAATAATTTTCTCCATCCTTGCCTCATCCTTGTACTGGTGCGCCCAAAAAGTCCTGCCAAAAAAATCAAGAATGCTGACTCGCGAAGAAATAATGCGCGCAGAAATTAAAGAAAGCAAGTAAGTTCTCAAAACAGGCTCAACAGCAAGCTTGCTGTAAATATCCTCGGGCAAGCCCTTCAAATAATGCTCAATAATATACTCTTTATCAGATTCTGTCTGCGCAAGAACAATAGCCTCGCCAAACGTATCATACTTGGGACGGCCGGCCCTGCCAGCCATCTGCAAAAACTCAAGCACAGGAATATGCGACATTCCATGCAAGCCAAAACGCTTCACATCACGAATAATCGCGCGAAAAGCCGGCAAGTCAACACCAGCAGCCAAAGTAGGAGTGCAACAAATAATTTTCACAAGACCAGAACGAAAAGCATCCTCAACCAATTCCTTCTGCTTTGAAGCCAAACCAGCATGATGAAAAGCAATACCATGCTTAACACACAAAGCAAGGCGCTCACACTGCCGGGTAGGCTTGGAAAGAACAGACTTAACACTTTCAGACAAATCATCAAGCTCCTTACTCTTCAACAGGGCCTTCTTGCTAATATCTTCAGCAACCTTTTCAGCAGAACGCTTGGCATTAACAAAAACTAAAGCCTGTTTCTTAACCTCAATAGTATCAAGAGCAAGATTAATTACAGGATCGCTGGTCTTTTCTGCAATCTTCATGAAGAAACAAAAAAGTAACGACTATAAAAGAATAGTGGCACTAATTAAGGCAAAGAGGGCCAGTCCTTAAAGGACCAACATAAGTAATATCGCCAATAGTCTTGCCGGCATCAATCAAAGCCTGCTCGCGAGTCTTAACCGCAAAACTCCAAGACAAATAACACTCAGTATAAGAAGAATCATGCGTCACAACATCAAAACAGCAACCATCAATATTAGGCTTGTAATCATCAATGCTTCTTCCATAAGTATAAATGACATTTCCAGAACTGCCAGGCTTGCCAACCAAAACGTACAAACCAATAAGCGCTACAACAACAATCAAAACCAGTACGAAAAGCTCAGTCCTCTTCATAAAACCCTTTTAAAGAATCCTCCTTTATATGCGTTTAGTACTTACACGCCGTACTTCGCCCATAACCTTTAAAAACAGTCATATTCCCCACGACTACTACGAGCCCGTAGCTTAGCTGGTGGAGCACTCGACTGATAATCGAGCGGTCCCGTGTTCAAATCACGGCGGGCTCACTTATAGGCTCCGTGCGACTCCGCATAAATAGGACGCACAGAGCTCCATAACACGCATACTTGGCAATCTAACACGTTTGGCTGCTGATATCCTGAATAGCATTCTGCGAGAAAGCAGTCAACAAAGAAATAAAGTCGCCAATATCAACAAGACCATTGCCATTTCTATCAAGCTCAATAATACAGCCGGACTGCGGAGCAATACACTGCAAGTTCTCACTCGCAAACAAGCCAAGAAGAACAACAAAGTCGCCAATATCAACACCAGCCTCAGCATTATTGTCAAGCGCAACATGGCAAGTCTGCGCAGTAAACGTTACAGTATCCTCAACAGTCGAACTACTGCTGTCAGTAGCTGTGAAAGTGATTGTATGAATTCCAGGAGACAACAATTTCACAAGAGGGCTGCCAACACCAAGCACGTTAACGTTTTCTTTCCACGTACCCTGCAACGCACCATCCTCTGCATCATCAGCAGTTCCAGTAAATGTAATAGGATTCTGCAAGACAGCATTATCGGCTGGAGCAGTGATTGCAGCATTAGGAGGCGTGTTAGGAGTCAAAACAGTAACGTGAACAACTTCAGTATCAATCTGATTAGAGCTGTCAGTAGCAGTCAATGTAATCGTGTGCTGTCCTGGAGACAATGGAGCCTGCAAAGAGTTTCCAGTTCCAAGACTTCCATCAATGTCTGAAGACCAAGACAACTGCTCAGGAGCAAGAGCGCCATCCTCAGAATCACTGCCACTGCCATCTAACTGAACAGGAGACTCCAAAACTGCGTTTTCAGCAGGCGAAGAAATAACTGCTGTTGGAGGATCATCCGGAGGCTGTTCAACAGTAATGTGAACAACTTCTTGGCCTGTTAAAGAACCGCTATCAGTGGCAGTCAAAGTAATCGTGTGCGGGCCAACAGACAAAGCAACCTGCAAAGAAGTTCCAGTGCCAAGATTACCATCAACATCAGAAGTCCAAGACAAAGCTTCATCAGAAAGAACACCATCTTCAGCATCTGTTGCACTTCCTTCTAATTGAACAGGCGACTGGACAACTGCATTCTCAACAGGAACTGAAACAGCTGCAACAGGAGGCGTATTAGGCGGAGGAGGAACTTGGACAGTAACGTGCACAACAGCATCATCAGTTAAAGAACCACTGTCAGTCGCTGTCAAAGTAATCGCGTGCTGGCCCGCAGATAAAGCAGCCTGCAATGAAGTTCCTGTTCCCAAACTACCATCAATATCCGAAGTCCAAGCAAGCCCCTCAGCAGGAATACTGCCATCTTCAGCATCAGAAGCACTTCCTTCCAATGTTACAGGAGATTGTGCAACAGCACTCTCAACAGGAGCTGAAATAGCTGCAGTCGGAGGAGCATTTGATGGAATCAAAGTCTGAACAGCAGCCATAGCATCAACGCGCTTCCAACCGCCAATTAAAACACCAGTATCCTGCAAAGTCTGCCTGATCTGATCCGGAGTCAAAGGCGTGTTTAACGCCTGGGCAACCTGATACATCAAAGCAGCAACACCAGAAACATGAGGAGTGGCCTGACTCGTGCCAGACAAAGTACCATAAGTCTCACTGGCCTTAGTACTAATAATAGAAACTCCGGGAGCAAGAACGTCAAGCAAGACTCCACGATTGGTGAAAGAAGCAATAACGTCGGACTTATCAGTAGCACCAACAGCAATCGCATTAGGATTACAGCCCGGATAACTAACACCATTAGTGTAACCATTATTGCCAGAAGCAAACACACTAACAATGCCAGCATTAAACGCTGCATCAATTGCAGAATCAAGATAAGTCGGACACTGCTCTTGAGCCTGATAATTACCGCCATCACCAAGACTGCCGCTAATCGCCACAACATTATGCGCCTGTTTTTGCTGCAAACAATAGTCTAGACCAGAAATAATATCGGCCAAACCACAAGAAGAACTGCAAACCTTAACAGCAATGATATTCACACCAGGAGCAACACCCTTGTAAGTTGGACCATTAGCGCCAATAATTCCAGAAACATGCGTGCCATGACTGCTTGAATGAGTATCAGTGGCAATAACATCAGTCGCCTGGCCGTTAGGACAACAATTCGGAGCACAAAAACACTTCTGGTCGACAATCCTGCTTTGGAAAGCACTATGCGGAGAAATACCAGTATCAATCACACAAACACTAACATCCCTGCCATCAACAGGAACACCCTCAACCTGCAACTGCCAAACATCATCAGCATTAATCAAAGGAACACTCTCAGCAAGACTCAACTCAAACTGAACATTAGGGTAAACAGCTTCCACCAAAGGATGCGCTTTCAACTCAGCAATACCATCAGCAGTAGCCTCAACAACCATTGCAGGAACAATGTCAAGAGTTCTCTCAGCCTCAACATCCGGCTCAGTATTGCCAGTAAGCTGGTCAAGCAAAGAAGGAGAGTTCACGTCAGCCAAAACCTCTTCTTGCGCAATCTTAGTAGCAACTCCCAGCTCTTCAAGAGACAAACCACTTTCCTCAAAAGCAGAAGCGCCAGTAATACCATTGCTTGCAGACGCTTTCAAAATAACAACAACCCGCTGAGGCTCATCACTAGTAGCATGGCCAGTAATAGCCGGCTTCCAAATAAGTAAAGCAAAGAAGAACAACATTCCAAACGCCAGTATAATTCTAATGCGCGGGTTCATAGTCACTCTTTTTCAACTCTAGAAACAAACCACTGCTTAAATGCTTTACTCTATCACAACACTTAAATATTAACTTCTAATTAGCACGACAAGAAAGAGGCATGAAAAAAACAACAATTTTACTATTAATAATAATGGCGACCAGCGCGAGCGCTGCAATCACATTCACAATAACACCACAAACAGGCTACCCTGGACAACAAATAAACGTACCATTAAACCTGGAAAACGACCAGCCAATCTGGGGATTCTCAACAAAAATAACAGAAAACCCAGGAAGCCAGATCGCATTCTCTTCAGCAACACCAACAAGCAGGCTAAACGGAGGCCTGAACGGCGCCACACAAAACAATCCTGATAGAATAACAGTCTACTCAGCATTCGCAGGAAACACTCCGGGAATAATAGCGGGAAACGGAGCAGTATTCACAATAACATACGACGTCCCAGCCGACACCCTGCTTGGACAATACCAACTGGAACTATCTGACCTGACAGTAAGCGACCAAGACGGACAACCAATACAAACAACAGCGATTACAGGAGCAACAATCACAATAGAAGAAGAGCCAGAAACAGAAATAGTCCTGCCATACGAATACATTTTCGTAAACGAACAAAAAGACATCACAGTGTGCATAACAAACACAGACACACAAAGAGCCGTCAAGTCTGTCCAAATGACCATAACTTACAACCAACAAAAAGCACAAGCACTAAGCGCTGAAATACTGCAAGGAACAGGCTCGTCAGAAATACAAGTCGGCAGCACCTCGCTAACAATAAACGGGCTGAACATACAAAATGCGAACTGCGAAGAACAAACAGGAGCAAACATAGCAAAAATAAGATTCCTTGGAAAAGAAGCAGGAATAACGCCACTAACAATCCAAAGCAGTTCAGCAACAGACCAATACACAGAACCATTCAGCGTACAAGCACTAGAAAACTATAACGGACAAATAACCGTGGGAAATCAACAAACACCCACGCCAACACCAACAACAGGCGGAGGCGGAGGAGGCGGAAGCCAAAAATACCAAACATTCCAAGGCTGCAAGCCATGCAACAACCCAACCTCTGAATACTATGACTGCTGTGGAAACACAATAGACGAAATCAATTATTACTGCGATCATCCAAAAGACCAATACTGCAAGAAAAAAGCACCAAACCCAGTGCCACTAGAACAACTACCAGTATTCCCAGTCGCACAGACAACACCTGCTCCACAAACAGAACAAACAACAACAGAAGTCACAAGGCCAGAAGTTAAACAACCAGAAGTTCCACCAAAACAAAACTTTGCAGGAGAAGCAATAAAGCGAGAACTTCCAGCAACAACAGAAGACAACCTTCTGCCATGGATAATAGCAGGAGCACTAGTCCTGCTTGTAGGCGGAGCATTTGGAACTTACACCACATTCAGAAAAAGGCCGGAAGCACAAGAAATGCCAATTCCTGAACCTCAACAAGAAGTATCAATACCAGAACCACCAACAGTGCAACCAGAACCAATTCAGCCAGTACGGCCAGAAATAATAACGCCTGTTGCAGAAATCAAAACAACACCACAAAAGAAAATAAGCAAAGAAGAATACAACAGGATAATCAAACAAATCAAGAAAAGACTGGCAAAAAGAAAATAATTCTTAATTAACAACAGCAGTTTGAACAACAGGAACACTAACCTGCCTGCCCTCAAACAAGCAAACACTCATCAACGTGCCATACTCATTAGTATAAACCTGCCACGGATGAACAGGCTCAAAACCGGCGTAAATGCAAGCTTCATCAGGCTGCATCTGAATCTTCTGAGGGCCATAATACCACTCGCCACCACCACCAGCAGAATACTGGCCAGTCAAAGTATCACGCAACTGAACAGTCAAGCCGCCAATAGCAACAATAGCTATAAAGCCCAAGAAAATCAACGCAAGTTTCTGAAGCACCATCTTTTTCAAAAAGCAAATTGATACTTGCGTATATAAATCTAACGCCCCTGGCCAGACTCGAACTGGCGACCTTTCGGTTAACAGCCGAACGCTCTACCGGCTGAGCTACAGGGGCATACCCAGAGGATTTACCGATTGTTTTTTAAAGGTTGCGTCTACCGATATACGACTATGCTAGAGAATTACGATTTAGAATTAGACGCGGTAGAAACAAAAATCAAAGCAGAAAAAGCCAAAACAGTCTGCATACAACTACCCGACGGACTAAAACCACACGCTGAAAAGATAGTAAAAGAAATACAAAAAAGAACAGGCGCACAAGTAATCACCTGGCTCGGCAGCTGCTGGGGAGCATGCGATGTCCCATTAGAAGTCAACAGACTAGGAGTAGACCTGCTAATCCAATGGGGGCACTCTGAATGGGGACACTAGCGCATCTAGCACCAATACTAGGACTTCTCGCAGGTGTCATTATCGCAAAACTCGTGCCTTACGAGCTAAAACAAGGAGAGAAATATTTCAAAATATTACAGTATGTGCTTGGAATTGCAGTTATCGGCATTGCAGTCTGGCAAAAAATCAAAATGCAGACAATAAACGTAGATATTCCATTATTTCTATTTCTTATCGTTGTAGGAACAAGATACCATCATAGCTTTACAGCCTTTCTAAAACGCCAGAAATAATCAATACCGCTCAATAAAGTCAAAATTGTTGCTATCAACATCAAATACCAAGCATAAGTGAAACCAACAAGAACAGAAACGACACCAACAATCTGCGATAAAGTCTTCAACTTACCCCACAAACTTGCATGAATAACTTCCTTCTTTCTTGCCATCAACCTCAAACCAGTCACCAAAAACTCTCGAGCAATAATCACAAAAGCCATCCAAGCTTCCACGCCCTGACCAATCAGAAAAATTAAAGCAGCAGCGACAAGTAATTTGTCAGCCAGCGGGTCAAGAACCGCACCAGCCCTAGTAACCTGATTATGCTTCCTCGCAAGCCAGCCATCAACAGCATCAGTAGAAGCAATCAAACAAAAAACAAGAGCAGCAATCCAATTACTATATCTCAACGGCAAATACAAAATGATAATGAAAATAGGAATAGACAAAATCCTTCCAATAGTTACTACATTGGCCCAAGTCACCATTTAACATCACGAACTCCCAACCAATAACCAACATGGTTGGTCGCAATATGGCCAAAAGCGCTCAAGAACACGACCAAAAATGCATAAAACCAGCCAGGGAAAAACAGAATACTGCCAAGAGCTAACGCGCCAACAGTGTAGTCAATCTGGTCAAAAGGAATCCAAGGCTTTCCACTCTTAATACCAACCCGGCGCTTGAAAAAACTCTTAACAGCATCACCCAACAAAGCACCAACACCAATTAATGCTGACCAAGAAATTGCTGAAAACTCAAACGGCCAGTAAACTTTTGACAGAATGAATCCGGACAATAACGCCATAACAACACCGCAAAAAAAGCCAGCCCAAGTCTTATGGTCGCCAAAAATCCTAATTCCACCAAAAGAAAAACCAAAATCCATCGGAGCATTCCAAGGAACATACTTTGCAAGCACGGGAGGCGCCATGTTCGCCAAATACGCAGGAATCATCAGGTAGAAAACTTGCAAGATGCTCATTCCCAACTCCACCTCCTAGTCAAACTAGGACTCTTAAAACACAAAACAACAAACTGCTCAACAGCAGCCCAAGCGCCAATAGCCGCAGTCAAGTAAAACAAAGGCAAGTAATAAACAAAAACCAAAGAATGCAGGACAAACACGTACATGAAAATAGCGGCAATCTTAGCAGACAACAAATGAGGAATGGACAACTTGCCCCTCAACCAGCCAACAACAGCAGCAACAACAAACAAGCCTGACAAGCCAAAAATAACCTCCCAATTGTCAGTAATGACTTGCGGAACGAAAAAATACAGCATAAAACCAGCAGGATAGAATAGAACATCAGCCACAGTATCAAACACAGTGCCCCAATCAGACTTCAAATCCAAATAACGCGCGAAAAAACCATCAAGAGCGTCAGTCAAACCACCAACCAAAAACAAAACAACAAACAAGTCCCTCTT